>Ga0315904_10000036_pt1 | contig 201789 bp, 162 predicted proteins | sample LakEriMetagenome_6_FD_203529 | JGI IMG/M metagenome (GOLD analysis project Ga0315904, IMG submission 203529) | Freshwater fungal communities from buoy surface, Lake Erie, Ohio, United States - Buoy 12 MA120 | ecosystem: Environmental > Aquatic > Freshwater > Lake | place: USA: Lake Erie, Ohio...
GCTTCAATTTAGTACCAAGGCTGGCTTATTACCGAAAGATCACCTTGGCTGGGCGAAGTTTACAAAAACTCTCGCCTCAGTCCAAGATCAACCTGCGCGCGGATAAAATCACGGCAGTGCCATTCGTGTCAGGTACCTTTTTGATACTCACCCTCCCCATCGGAGGGTCGCGAGGAACGAGTGGGGAGGGCATTCTCTTTTAGCTCCATCCATCGCGGACCATTCTGCGACAACGTGCGCTACTTGTCGCCCTCCCCGCTTCGTCGTTCCTCCTCAGCGACCCTCCCTGAGGGAGGGTGAAGAAAACCGAAAGCAACAAAGGTGTCAGGTACCGTTTTGATACTCACCCTCCCCTTGAGAGGGTCGCGAGGAAAGAGGGGAGGCCCTTCTTTTTTAGCTCCATCCATCGCGGACCATTCTGCGTTAACGGGCGAATTCGGTGTCGCCCTCCCCGCTTCGTCGTTCCTCCTCAGCGACCCTCCCTGAGGGAGGGTGAAGAAAACCGGTCTCAGTCTCGCATTGGCGATTGGCAATGAGTCGAACTGGACGCTAAGTCGCTGCTCGGGAAGAAGAGAGTAGAGCAGTAGAGAGTAGACCGAGCAGAAAAGAAAAGGTGATTTGGCATGCCATCTCAAACGCCCTAGGAAAAATCTCGGGCGTGAAAGCTCTACTACTCTACTTTCTCTTTTCTACTCTCGATTTTCGGCGAAGCCGAAAATCGGGGCGGCGGGATTCGAACCCACGACCTCCACCACCCCAAGGTGGCGCGCTAATCCAGGCTGCGCTACGCCCCGTGCACCAAACAAGTGACTCACGCCAGACTCCCACATACCGAACACTTGATCCCCGTTGGGGTCGAACCAAAGAAGGACGAAAATACGCCAAAATTGGTTGGGATCATTCGGATAAGTAGACGACCAACATGAACCCACATTGTATCGAATACCGATTTGCCTGCAACATCGACAATCGCTCAGGAACCGAAACCAAATAAAATATCTGGCTCCCGAAGCAACCGTTCTTCCCTGACAATTTTCAAGACGCAGGCACAACCCAGGCGGGTTCGATTTGGCAGCGGCCGTCGATCTTCGAAAATGCCGAAGGTGAGCTGCAAGCGTCCAGTCGGTCCCTGCAAAAGGTGCCTAGCTCAAAATTGGTTCCAATCGAACGGACTGGTGCTGATTCCCGGGAGCGGACCGTTTCGGGTAGTTGGGTGATGATTCTTCCGGCCGATTTGGATCGAACTCGCCAAGCCGGCCTGCGCGGCCCTTCCCCAACGGCTGTCAGCCGATTTCAATCAGTAGAAAGGTCGTAGCGACCCGACCCCATTCCATCGCCCCTCAAGGTTCCCAACCTCCTATGGACTCTGAAAGACTCGGCTTCCTCGGCGGTGGCCAGATGGCCACCGCACTGGCTCAAGGTGCCCTCGCCAAACATCTGCTAACGGCGGACCGGCTGCATTTTTGTGAGCCCTCCAAAAAGCAGGCCGATAAACTGCGCAGTCGCTTTGAAGGCTGTACGGTTCAATCCACTCCCGAACCGATCTTCGCCAACTGTTCGACGATCCTCCTCGCCATCAAACCTCAGGTGCTTGTCGCCGTCCATCCTCAGTACCGACCTATGGTCCGCAGCCACCATCGTATCCTATCCATCGTCGCTGGCATCTCCATCGATTCGCTCTCCGAATGGTTTGGTACCGATCGCATCATTCGCGTCATGCCGAACACTCCTGTCCAGGTGCTAGCCGGTGCCTCCGGGATCGCCTACGGAAGTGGAACCACCGACGAAGATCGCGCCTGGGCAAAGAACCTGATGCAGAGCGTCGGGCTGGCTGTCGAGGTGGCCGATTCGCAGCTGCATGCCGTCACTGGCGTCTCTGGATCTGGCCCTGCCTATGTTCTGACGGTGATCGAAGCTATGGCCGATGGCGGGGTGGCCGCGGGGCTGTCGCGACCGGTCGCCTTGCAGCTGGCGGCTCAAACGGTTCTCGGAGCAGCTCGCATGGTTCTGGAAACCGGGGAGCACCCAGCTACGCTGCGCGACCAGGTTGCAAGTCCGGGGGGAACGACGATCGAAGCGATTCGGACCCTGGAACGCCAAGGTTTGCGCAGCGCGTTGATTGAAGCCGTACTGGCTGCGACGAAGCGATCGAAAGAGCTTGCGGGATGATTTGGTGTGGCTGGCTGAGTTGGTGGCGACCTGTAGCCAACGCGGCCACGCGGTGGATGGTTACGCAAATCGTCCAAGCAGCACGTCCACCATCTGGCGATGGTGGCTACCGCAAGCGATGAAGGCGATGGCAGGCGTTGCAGGCGTTGGTGGCGCGAAGAAGCAAATATCGCCACTCGCTTTTTCAAAATCCGATCACTTGATGGGAAGGGAGATCGACTCCAGAGGCAACGAGTGTACCGTCTCCTGCGTTTGGATGCCGCCAAAAAGTGTGTGGCAACTGGCGTCGTGGATGAGCACTTTTAGCAACTGCCCGGCCTGCCGTTCATTTCCCTCCCAGACGACGATGCGATCGCACGGGGTTCTTCCTGTCATCTGCCGAATCGGCCCTGTTTCGCCGCGCTTGATTGAGACCTTGCTGGGGCCTTCGACCAAGACCTCCACCGTCCGTCCAAGAAAACGCTGATTGTCTTCTTCGCTGATCCGATTCTGCACCTCCAGCAGCTTCATATTCCGGGCCGTCTTCACCTCGGCAGGCACGTCGTCCGCATAAAGCTGGGCACCCCGGGTTCCAGGCCGCACCGAGTACTGGAAGATGAAGCTATTCTTGAATCGCCATCGCTCCACCAATTCCACCGTCTGCAAAAAGTCTTCGTCGGTTTCTCCACAAAAGCCAACGATGAAATCGCTGGACACCGCCGCCTCGGGAAGTATCGTTCGAATCCTTTCCATCATGTTGTCGTAGTCAGCCACCGTATAGCCGCGTTTCATTCGCTTCAGCACAGCGTCTGAACCGCTCTGGGCAGGCACGTGCAAATAGGGGCAGCACTTCGGGAGGTCCCGGACCGTTTCTAACAGTTCGGTGGTCATATCCTTTGGGTAGTTGGTCACGAATTTGATTCGCTCGATTCCCTCGATCGCGTGCAGGGAATGAAGCAGATCGGCCATGCGGACCATCTTTTCGCCGACTGCATAGCGGTAGCTGTTGACCGTCTGTCCCAACAGCGTGATCTCTTTACAACCCTGATCGGCCAGAACCTTTGCTTCCGCCAAGATCTGATCTGGATGCCGTCCCTGTTCTGGTCCACGCGTCATCGGGACGATGCAGTAGGTGCAGAACTTGTCGCAGCCAATCTGAATGCGGAGGTAGGCCTGAAAAGGAGTTGGCCGCATCGCGGGATCGCGAAGCGGATCAAAGGTCTCGTGGCTGCGGCGAATCTCTTCCTGCGAGCCATCGCGTCTGCCCATACTGACGGCCACCTGAGGGCCTGATCCCTGCTGAATCCCTTGAATCAACTCCGGGATGCGATGCAGCTGCCCTGGACCGACCACCAGATCAACATAGGGAGCTCGTTCCAGCACCAATCGCTGGTCCTTTTGAGCCATGCAGCCCATGACGCCGATGATCTTCTCCGGATGCTCGGACTTCCACTTCTTCAGTTTGGCAAGGTTGCTGTAGACCTTCTCTTCGGCATGTTCGCGCACACTGCAGGTGTTGAACAGCAAGGTATCCGCGCAGTAGGGGTCTGGAGTGAGGCTGTAACCTTGCTTTCGCAGAGCCGCGACGACCATTTCGCTGTCCAGCACATTCATCTGGCAGCCGACCGTTTCGATGTAGAGTTTCTTCGTCTGCAGCGAGTCCATCGATCCTAGCACTCCTCGAGCAACGCTCACGCCCACGCAGGCTCACGACATGCAACTGCCCCACCGATTCAGGTGGAAGGTCAGTTGTCTTACCAAAATCGTAGCATCCCTGGTGTGGGCGTCCACATCAATCGGTCGGAGATCTCATTGAAGCGGGGCAGGTGCCGAGCTGTTTCGAATTGGCGGATGCACCCTACCGCCCCATTTCTTGGAATCAGGCGCCGAAGGCATCCTGATCGCTCTGCGGGGCCGCCTGATAGCCGGAGGGTTCCATGGAGCTGCTGGCGCGACCCTGGCTGAGGCTGCGGATGGCGCTGCTGTAACCAAAGAGTTCCTTGAGGGGAGCGTGAGCGACAATCAGCGTATTCATCCCGCGGTTCTCCGTCTTCTCAATGATCGCTCGACGCTGCTGCAAATCCCCAACCAATTCCCCCATGTAGTCGTCGGGAGTTGTGATCTCCAGCTTCATTACCGGTTCCAGCAGCACCGGTCCACCCTGTTCCAAACCTTGCTCGAAAGCGTCATTGGCGGCGATGCGAAAGGCGACTTCATCCGATCCGGTTTCTGCCATTTGAGCCCCCAGAAGGCTGACGCGGAGACCGGTCAGTGGGAACGACCCGATGCGTCCCCCTCCCTCGCATCGATTCTTCAGCTCATCCAACACCGCCTGCCTCAACGTTTCGGGCAGCATCATCTCCGGTGGCGTTCGATCGAAGACCAGATTGGATGCAGCGACATCTTCCATCGGCTCAAATTTCACTTCCAGCCGGGCGAAAAGTTGGGTAGCACCGACTTGCCGATTGCATTGTCCCGTGACGGTCGTCGACTTGGCAATCGTCTCCCGATAATTGACTCGCGGTTTGTAGAATCGAACATTAAGCTGAAAATCTCGCGTCAGTCGATGCTTGATCACATCCAGGTGCAGTTCGCCCATGCCCGAGATCAGCGTCTGCCCTGACTCGGCATTCTCCACAGCCGTGAAAGTGGGATCTTGCCGTTTGAGCATTTCCAAGACTTCCGCCAGCTTCTTTCGCTCGGCGGTGTTCTCTGGTTCGATTGCCATCGACAGGACAGTCTGAGCGAACTGGATCGATGGTAGCTGGATCATTTCGCGGGTGTCGCAGAAGGTATCGCCGGTAATGGCATAGCGCGGTCCAATCGCGCAGGCGATGTCTCCACACTCCAGCGCTTCGATCTGTCCTTGCCGTTCCTTTTTGGTGGCGTGGATCTGCCATAGCTGCGCGACGTTTTCCTTCTTATCGCGATTGGGCACATAGACTCGTGAGTTGGCTTCCAGGCGACCGGAGTAGACTCGGATCCAGTAGAGGTCCCCCGTTTTCTGCGGGAGGATCTTGAAGACCAGCCCGCAGAAGGGATCCTTGGGACTAGGCTTCCGAATCAACGTTTTGTCCAGCTTTTCGGGATCACAGCCTTCCACTGGAGGGCGGTCCAGAGGGCTTGGAAGGAAAGCGCTGACGGCATCTAGCAGCGGCTGAACACCCATTCCATGAAGTGCTGCGCCGCAGAGGACCGGTTGCAGGACTTGGTCGATGCACCCCTTCCTCAACGCCGCTCGTATCATCTCTGGAGCAATCGGTTGCTCGTTGAGCGCCAGCTCCATCAGCTGGGCATCGTGTGGATAGAGCTTTTCCAGCATCTCATCTCGCCAGATCTGTGCTTCATCCAGAGACTCTTCGGGGATCGGTTCGGCGATGACCGTCTTTCCGCCGTCGGCTGGATCGAAGCGAAAGTACTTCATCTCCACGAGATCGATGATGCCGCGGAACGGATCGCGTGTGTGCGACGGTCCCATGCCGACGGGAATCTGGATGGCGACGGGGGATGCGTTCAGTCGCGGCGAGATTTCCTCGAGCACCCGGTAGTAGTCGGCCCCTTCGCGATCCAGTTTGTTGATGAACACCAGTCGCGGCACGCCATACTTGTTGGCTTGTCGCCAGACCGTTTCGCTTTGCGCCTCCACACCTTCTCGCGCGCTGAAGACGACCACGGCGCCGTCGAGAACACGGAGGCATCGTTCGACCTCGGCGGTGAAATCAACGTGGCCGGGAGTGTCTAGCAGATTGACGGTGCAGTCTTTCCAGCGAAAGGTAACGCAGGCTGCAAAGATCGTGATTCCCCGTTCCTGTTCTTCGGGATCGTCATCGGTTTCGGTGGTGCCTGAATCGACCGAGCCGGCGCGATGTTTTGCACCGCTCATGAACAGCATCTGTTCGGTCACTGTCGTCTTGCCCGCATCGATATGAGCGATGATGCCGATGTTTCGAAGCCATTTCAATTCGCGGGCCATTCGAGTGCAACCGATGCAGGAGGAGGATCCAGGGAGGGGATCGAAGTACAGAGACGCAGCAGGGAGTTACCCGCCCCAACGCCGATCGATGGGGTGGGTTGGCCGCCATGCAGAATGCTGATTGTCGCCAATGGAAGAAGGCTGACAAGGGATGCGGCCCGCGGCATGGCAAAGCCAGCAGCCTGCGGGCGTGTGGATTGGCCTGAAGCGAGGGGGGGTGAAACGGGAGATCAGCGTCCTGCGGGGGCTGGCGGAACTTCGGCAAGCCGTTCGGCGCGTCCAGCTTCGCAGGCGGCAGTCCAAGTGGGGGCATCCCATCGATGAAGGCCGTGGCTGCGAGTCCCAGCGATGAGGTGGTTGCCATCACCACATAGCGACAATGCCCAGATCCCGCTGCCTGGGCCATCCAGATGATGCACCAGCGACTTCGACTGAAGATCAAAAAAGTAGACTTTGCCGTTCATGCAACCAGCCGCAACAAAATCGTTTGGCAGGCTGACCAACGAGGTGATCCAATCGGGGAGGATCGCCAGTGTTTGCAGCAACTTTCCGCTTGCGACGTCATAAAGATTGATGCGTCGGTCAGCGTCTCCCGTTACCAGAAGGGAATCCTCTTTCGCAAAGGCGGTATCCCAAACCGCTACTGGCCCCACCGCAATTTCCCGCACGGGTTGGAGGTCGGTTGCATTCCACAGCTTGACACTGCCCTGCCCTGATGAGGAGGCGATGAGCGTGCCGGCTTTGGAGCGACGCAGAGAGAAAATCGCGCCGCCATGTGCATCGGCGGGAGCGGCGGCGGTTCCATCATTGGTCTGGACCGCAACCACTTTGCCATCTTCCGTGCCGATCAGCACGCGACCATCCTCCAAAGGCAGGAGGGCGCGAGACCAACGTGTTGCGGTTTCCAGCTTCTTCGTCGATGCAGGATCCGAGAGACTGCCCAAATGGACGCCACCGCTGTAATCGGTGGCGATGAATCGCTGTTTGTCGGGCAGCAAGGCGATTTTCCATGCGCTGGATGGTGTCTCCACCACCTGCTGAAGCGTTTGGGGTTCGTTGATGGAAGCGCGTTGGATCGAGCCAGCACGGAGCAACAGTCCAGTGGCGCTAGTGGCGACGACATCATCTGGGCCGGGCCCGACATCGATCGAGGTGATCCAAGGTCCACTCCCCAGCGGCTTGGACCCCTCCTGGGCCTTTGCGGAGGGGATGGTTGCGATGGCGAGCGTGGAAAGAGCGACGATCACGAATCGATGCCAAAAGAGCTTCATAGGTCACCTGACAGGATGGGTCATCGAAGGGAAAGGGTGGGGTAAACGGATGCGGTAACCGGTGAGTATAACCACTCGCGATGTTGAGGGCGAACCTGGAGACGAGAAGAACGACGTTCGCGATGGCGTCCGGATTCCTCGTAGCCTTGCCTTTGGCCGACGCCGCTAGGCGCTAGCGGGCTTCGAAAGACTTTCAAGCGGTTCCGTCCACCATCTGGCGATGGTGGCTAGTGCAAGAGCTAGGATATTTGCTGTAGAGTGGACCCATGAAAAGCGTCTACCTCGAAACTACTGTTGTTGGCCACATCGCAGGTCGGCTCCATCCGGCTGCATCTGTGCTTGCGAGACAGCAGGTCACGCGACAATGGTGGGACTCTGCCTAAGAGCGGTATTTGCTGTTTGTGTCGGACCTTGTCCTTGCCGAATGCGCTGATGGCGATGGTGTTGCTGCAAGCGAACGCCTTAAAATTGTCGATGGAATTGACATGTTGCAAACTTCTTCCGCAGCAAAGACGCTTGCAGCGGAGCTGATTGCTGCCCGCGCGGTGCCTCAATTGGAGCCGCGTGACGCACTGCACATTGCCTTAGCTGCGATCAACGGCATCGACTATTTGGTTACTTGGAACTTCAAGCATATAATGAATCCAGCGACTCAGCATTTGATTGACGCTGTCTGTCGCAATGCTGGCATTGAGCCAGCGACAATTTGCACGCCGGAGCAACTTTGGGTAACCCATGGCGATACCTGACCCAACCGAAGAAATCAAAGCGATACGGCATCGCATGGGCGCAGATTTCGGCTTCGACCTGGATCGAATCTTTGCGGACATCCAGCGTCGTCAATTAGAATCAGGCCGAAGTTACGTGACTAGGCCGTCGCGGAGAGTCGCAAATAACAATGCAAGGAAACGTAGTGGGGATGGCGAAGTTTCTGACAAGTCCGAGTCAACACCCACTGTCCGCTGATCGCTGCCGATCGCCTCGGCATTGTCCAAATCCTCACCCTCGTAGCCACTGCGGCCAAGCGGTGTGTGGTCACGCAAATCGTCCAAGCTGCACATCCACCATCTGGCGATGGTGGCTACTTCTTCTCGTAGCCAACGCGGCCATGCGGTGGATGGCCACGCAAATCGTCCAAGCAGCACGCGCACCATCTGGCGATGGTGGCTACCGCAAGCGAGTCAAGATGTTGGATACCGCAAGCGGTTAGATCGTCGACTCTGGCGTTTCTGCTATTCAACGCGAGCCTGTAGCCAACCATCCTGCGTCTCGATGGAGACAATCCGAAGGTCTGGTGCACCTTCCGGTAGCTGATCGAAGGGATTGATTGGCTTTTCCAGCAGAGGGTTGCGGAAGACTTCGTCAAATTTCTCCTGGAGGAAAGCGCGAGTCGTCGTCGCTTCCAACCCTCGGGCTCTGGCACCGAAGAGTTCCACCTTCACATCCCCTTCCCGGACCAATTGCAGCGTATTGTTTTCAACGACAGGGCGGTACGCTGCGGTGATCGCGGCGGGCTGGTCTAGCTTTTGGTCCCCTTTTTTCTGGTTGGTGGTCCGGATTCGAATCTGGATCAATCCATCCTCAAACTCCATTTCCACCGGATGATACGATGCCATCGACATCGACCAAGGCTCTTCCAGCGACTCCTTCTGTAGACGTTCCGATACTTTCCCACCCGCTTGTTGGACGAAGGCGGGTAGGTCGGTGTTTTGGATGATGCGGCCAGCCAGAACGGGATCGAGCAAATTGTGGAGGACTGACTGGTGGACCTGCAAGGTCACTCCGCGCGGTTCGACCACCATCGGGCATGCGTTGGGGGCGGCCAATTGGCCAGGTTGTCGAGCTAGCCAGCGGAGGGCCAAATAGTCTTGGCTGGTCCAGCTGGACCGTTTGGGTTTATCGAGCCCCAGGCGGTTGAGCGCTGGTATTTGAAGCGTTCCTAGTCGCTGATTTGCGTTGGCCAGCTGCGCCACCAATTGCTCGTGAAACTGATTCCGCAGTCGAGTCTCCAATCGCTGCTCGCCGATCTGGTTGGCTAGGTCCTGTTTCTTGGCGACCTGTCTTGCAGCCAGCTTGCGCACGATCTTTAGGCGATGCTGAATGTCGGTAACATCCGTGTCCAAATCGGCATCGACACTGGCGTCGTTCATCGCCACCAGTCCATGATCCAGCAGTTGTACTGTTTCGGATGCGGCAATCGGTGCGTGTCCCTTGGTGAGGATCGTGACGCCTCGGTTGACCCCTCGGTTGTCGCTTTCAAACTGAGCCAAAAGCTGGAGTGCCATCGTCGCATTGCGGCCGTTCGGAATTAGTTTTGGTGTGACCGATCCTTCGGTGATGCTGCTGCCCTGGATGCGCGTTCCGAGGATCACTTCCTGTACCGGACTGGGTTCGGATACCGCTCGCTTCAGTTTTGTCCGAAGAAAATCATCGGAGACCAGGAGTCGAACATTGGGACCGCCAAACATCGACTCAATCTTCCTCACCAACGGTTCCGCTTGATTGGATTCAGTGAGGAATTGCGTCAAGCGACCGATTTCACGTTGCCGCTCCATGTCAGAGCCTTCTGGGGACTTTTGAAGGGCGTCGGCGAGCGGAGCGAGTTGTTTTTGGAGCGTTTCGATCGATTTTTCAGGTTCGCTACCGTACCTGAGTCCACGGGAAAACTGCTGGATCGCATCACGCAGTTTCACGAAAGGTGCATAGTCCAGTCCCTGGTAATTCTGCCGCATCCGGAGTGCGAATTGATCCAAACGAGATGGCGAAGGGGACTCTGATTGAATCTCCTTCAGCAGTTCGTCCCACCGGAGAAATTTTAACCAATCCGCTCCGCGTGGATTGCTTTCCGGGTTCAGATATTGCTGCAGTTGGTAGGCGGCTTGCTGGACTTTTTCCTTTGCTTGATCTGGCTTGGGCAATCGCTGGAGATCCCAAGCGAAAGGCGGCAACTGGAGGCCACTTGGAATCGAAGAAGTAGATGACAAAGCTACGGCCGGTTGAACCGCATCGACGGGCTGGTTGCTGGTCGCCAGTGCCGTCACCACACTTCCCGAATCGTTGGTGGGAGCAGGTAGTTGCTGAGCCTGAGAAGGCCCTGCGACAGCCCCTAGAAAAAGCAATCCATGCCAACGAAATCCAACTCGACGGGGGCTACTGTCCCTAGTGCCTGCCATGAGCTACCCTTTCTTCACCAAGCCGCCTGGAAAAGTCTGCAGAATCGCTGCAGTGTACCTGATCGGCAGAGTCGGAACCATCCCGGACCCGATCCACCATCTGGCGATGGTGGCTACTTCTTCTCGTAGCCACCGCGGCCACGCGGTGGATGGCTTCGAAAAATCGCTCGAGAAGCACGTCCACCATCTGGCGATGGTGCTACAAGCGGTTTGATCGGTTCTTCGTAGCCACCGCGGCCACGCGGTGGATGGCTGCGCATGACCTCCAACCATATCCATCCACCATCTGGCGATGGTGCGCGCCGCAAGCGAAAGGTGCTATTGGTAACCGAGCGATCGCTCGATCGCCCTCGCTTCAGGAGCTAGGCCAGATCCTTTTTCTCGGGGGCGGCCCCAGGGTCGAATGCGCGGCAAGGGTTGGCCTTTGGAATCCGAGGCAACCTGAGACTTGTCCGAGGTCGGCTCATTCGTTGCCTCCTTGTCGGGTGGCGAAATACTTGTGCCAAGAGCGCAGCCGCCTAACGCCAGCAGTAGGAGGCCAATCGCGATCCTGAAAGATGTCATCCGAGGAACTCCCGGTGCGAAGAGGCCTGGTTGCTCGGGGAAAGCATTCGCTCGCGGGATGGTCTCCATTTCCCCGACGACTGTCGAGCCCGATTTTTAGGAAAAATTTTTGGAGATGACCAAAGGTGTCCTTTCCGGGGAGAAAATGAGGCGATGGTTCGGCAGGGACTTGCGAGATCATTGAGGAAAACAAGGGATGCGCATTTTGCACACGGCGGACTGGCATCTTGGACGGATGCTGGGGGGAATGGATCTTCTGGAGCTTCAGGAGTATGCACTCGAGCAGTTGATTGCAATGGCGCGAGTCCAGCGTCCCGACGCGATTGTGATTGCGGGAGATGTTTACGATCGCAGCGTGCCGCCGGAGCATGCAATTGGGTTGCTGGATGAAACGTTGATGCGTTTGCGTGAGGTGGCACCGGTATTGGCGATCGCGGGCAACCACGACAGCGGCGAACGGCTGCAGTTTGGTGCCGGTTTGCTGCGGCAGACAGGTGTATTCGTCGCTGGCACCTCCTATGACGGAGCGATGCGGGTCGATCTGGAGGACCGGTTTGGCAAGGTGGCATTTCATCTGATGCCCTACAGCCTTCCCTCCGATGTTCGTGCGGCACTCGATCTACCCGATCTTCGGACGCACCATGAGGCGATAGCGGCACGAGTCGAAAACTGCGATATGAGCGGAACCGATAGGCACGTGCTGGTAGCGCATCTGTTCGCGGCAGGTGGTCAGGCCACGGAGGATTCCGAACGGGATATCTCGGTGGGAGGATCAAGCGCCGTCGAGTCCCACCTGTTCGATCGCTTCTGCTACACCGCGCTCGGGCATTTGCACCGACCCCATGCGATTGGCACCGATCGCATTCAGTACAGCGGATCGTTGTGCCGGTATTCGTTTGCCGAGCAGTCGCATAGGAAGTGCTGCGTGATGCTGGAACTGGATGGCGAAGGAAAGGTGACCTTCGAACGGCTGGAACTGCCGCAGAAGTTGGGGATGCGAACCCTGCATGGGGCGGCAGAGGATCTCCTCCTTCTGGCGAATCAGGATTTAAGGCGGAGTCAGGATTTGATTCGCATTGAGCTGACGGATTTGACCGTTCCGTTTGGTGCCAGAGAAAGATTGAAAGATCTTTATCCATTCCTTCTGGAGCTGGATTTGAAGCGAACGGTGCAGCCGACAGATTGGACTGGCGACGGTGAGGTGACGGAACAGAAGAAACAGGAGCCGCCGGCGCAGAAGGTGGAGCAGTTTTTGCGGGAACGGTTCAAGGATCGGGACTTGTCGGAGCATCTGCGTCTGGCAGCCGAATGGATGGAGAAAGCGCAGCAGCAGGAAGGAGGACCTCGATGAGATTCGAGCAGTTGAACATTGAGGGTTTCGGGCCGTTCCCCAGCCGCCAGGAAATCAATTTTGCAAGACTCAATCAGGCTGGACTGTTTGTCATGGCCGGTCCAATCGGCGCAGGCAAGACAACCTTGCTGGATGCCATTTGCTACGGTCTTTACGGCGAGACGACCGGGCAGGAGCAGCGTGATGGAAGGACAGGGACCGACCTGAGGAGCGCTCATGCCAAACCTGGTCAAGAGACTTCGGTGGAAGTGGTCTTTCAATTGGGGCATCGACGTTACCGGGTGAAACGAAACCCGGAATATCTCCGCGCTAAATTGAAAGGTGACGGACTGACCAAAACCGCCGCCTCGGCCGAACTATTCCAGTGGGACGACTCGAATGAACCGGGTGGCGAAGGAACTTGGTCGCTGCTCAAGAATCGGACGAAGGAGGTGGATGCGATGATCGAGGAGCTGACGGGATTCACCGCCGATCAGTTCCGTCGGGTGGTGGTCATTCCGCAGGGGCGATATCGAGACGTGTTGATTGCCGATCACAAGGAACGCCAGGAGTTGCTGCAAAGGATTTTCAGGACGGAGGTATACGATCGATTCACGCAAATTGCAAAGGAAGCGTCGAGAAGCTTCGGGGAATCGGTCCAGGTGGAACAAGGACGACGCGCCGCTCTCCTGTCTGCGCATGCTTGGACCGTTGGCAAAACCGATCAGGAAATTCTCGATGCAATGAAGATAGAGATTCAACAGAGCACGCTTGCATTGGCAAAGCTGGATGCAAGGCTGGGTGTGCTTGCCGATCAGAAGCAGGGAGTCGATCAGCAGCTAGGTGCCGGTCGCAGCCTGAAGCAACTCTTCAATAAGCTTCGCGAATTGGATCGAGAGAAGTTGGAACTGACAAGCAAATTGGCGCAACACGAGTCGATTCGTGGGGAGATCAAGACGGCGGAGCGCGCGATGGAACCATATCGAAGATTGAAGGATCGAGATGCGGCGTTGGCTAAGGTAGCCATCGTTGAAAAGGAGCTGTCGACGCTTGTAAGCCTGCGAGCTAGCTCGGAACAGCGACTTTCGGAAGCGATGCTGGCCAACCAGGATGCGTCGATCTGGAAGAAGCGGCTGGATGAAGGGAGGGAGCGGCTGGGGCAGGCTAAGGAGCGGCTAAAAAATCATCAAGAAGAATGGCAGCGCCTTCAGAGGGCTCGGCAAGATGTGCAGGCTGTTCATGCGGCATTGCAAGGTGCCGAGAGTGAAGGCGAAAAAATGGGGGCGAATGTGAAGAAGCTGGAGGGGTTGGCCGGTGAAGCCGATTTCCGATGGAAGGAAGCACAGATTCGCTTTGAACAACAGACTGCCGGCCGTTTGGCGCAGAACCTGATCGATGGCGAGCCATGTTCGGTTTGCGGCAGCCGGCATCATCCCCGGCTGGCCAGAGTGGACGGGGATCTGGTGACAGGCGAGCAGTTGGAGGCGCTGGAGCTGGAAAAGAACAAGCAGCATCAGAGATACGAAAAGGAAAGACAATCGATTGCGGAGTGGACGGTTCGTGTAGAAGAAAAGCGGAAGGCCTACGAGGAAGCCAAGGCAAGGCTGAGTGCGATGCCCGAAGTCCTGGATCCTTCGGAAATGAAAGAAGCGGTCAACCGGCAGATTATTGAGAACGAAGCATTGGATACGCAGATCAAAGAGCGGAGCCAAGCGGTTGAGATCTGCCAAAAGAATCACGACAACGACAAAGGACAGGTGGAGGCGAAGGAATCTGCATTGGCGACCCTGACCGAATCGGCTCGGGATGCCGCGAGGGAGTGGGAGGAGGTTTTGACGGCGAGCGGAATGGCGAGCGAAGGGGAGGTTCGCAGCGCGTATCGGGAGCCGCGATGGATCGAAGAAAGTCAGGCGAAGTGTCGCCAAATCGAGGAGGATACGAGCCGAAATGAGAGCCAGCGGATGTTGGTGATAGGGCAAATCGGGGATCAGAAGGAACCCGAACTGGAAGCACTGGAGGTGGAGAGAAAACGATTGGTGGAGCAGCTAGAGGAAGCCAACCGAGACAAAAGCAATGCGTCGGGAGCGCTAAAGAACCTAGAGTCACTTCAGGTGAGTTTCTGTTCCTATCTGGCGGATGTCGCTGAGAAACAGAAGAAGGCCAGGATCGCCAAAGAGCTGTATGAGATGGTTTCCGGGCAAGTGACCGGTTCCGATCGCGTCTCGTTGCACTCCTGGGTGCTGGGAACCGTGATGGGGGACGTGGAGACGAATGCGACGACTTTGCTACGCCAGATGTCGGGAGGTCGATACGAATTACGTCGTGCGGGGCAGGATACGGGATCCAAGGGTGGCGGGCAGAAGGGACTGGAGTTTTCGGTCCTCGATCAGCAAACAGGTACGGAACGCCCGGCGCGAACTCTTTCGGGCGGTGAGACTTTCCTTGCCTCGTTGGCCGTCTCTCTGGCGCTCGCGGAAACCGCCTCGGCATTTCACGGCGGCAGACCTTTGGACACGATCTTCATTGATGAGGGATTTGGGACATTGGATATGGAGTCGCTGGAGGCGGCGATTAAGGCTTTGCAGATGCTGCACAAGCATGGACGAGTGATCGGCGTCATATCGCATGTGGAAGAATTGCAGAGGACCATTCCAGCACAGATTCGCTTCCACAAGTCAGGGCAAGGGAGTCGAGTGGAGCTGGTGGGTTGCTGAGGGAAAAGGCCTGGCGGCGTTGGCTACCAAGAGATGATCGAATCGCTTGCGGTAGCCACCATCGCCAGATGGTGGATGAAGCCGCTTGGACGTCTTTCGCAGCACTCCACCGCGTGGCGGCGTTGGCTACCAAGAGATGATCGAACCGCTTGCGGTAGCCACCATCGCCAGATGGTGGATGAAGCCGCTTGGACGTCCTTCGCAGCACTCCACCGCCTGGCGGCGTTGGCCACGAAGAGATGATCGAACCGCTTGCGGCTTCTTCCTCTCTCCTTGGCGACAATGGAAAAATCGAGGAAACTGACGTTCAATGATGATTCGAACCCCTTGGATGCCATGGCCATGGAAGCGTTGCGTTCGCTTGCTGCACTGATCGACCACTTCCATGAAACGGCGCGTTGGGCGGGTACGCTAGCGCTGCTGGAGTGGGATGAGCGAACGGGGATGCCCAGTGGCGGGGCGGAACAGCGGGCTCAGCAGATTTCGGACCTCAGCGTGCTGATCCACCGAAGACGCGTCGATCGATGTGTGATCGATTGGTTGGATGAGCTGCAGGAGGCGGAGTCGCGGGGGAGTCTGCGCGACGCGATCCCTGCTGGCTCACTTTCGCGCATTCGAGAGGATCATGAGAAAGCAGTTCGATTGCCCGAGTCGTTGGTGGGTGCGTTGGCAAAAGCGACGACCATGGGGCAGCGATCGTGGGGGGAGGCGAAGGAGCGGAAGGACTGCACGAGTTTTCTTCCTGTGTTAGCGGAGATCGTGGAGCTGAAGAAGGAGGAAGCGGATCTGCGTCGCGTGGAAGGGATGAGTCGGTATGGGGCGCTTTTGGATTTGTTTGAAGAAGGAGCGGACGCGGAGCAGTTGGGGAAGCTTTTCTATCGGTTGCAGAGCTATTGGAGTGGCAAGATCGATCATCTGGCGGAGGCAACCAAAGAGAGGCCTCGAAGGTGGTCGACGGTCGAGGTGGGAATCGAACGACAGCGAGCCTTAAATCATTGGATTGCCAACCATATCGGGTTTGATTTCCAACGTGGCAGGCTGGATGAAACCAGTCATCCTTTTTGCACCACCTTAGGACCGCACGATCATCGCATCTTGACGCGGTACGACCGCAACGACTGGACCAGTGGCTTCTATTCGACATTGCACGAAGCGGGGCATGGGATCTATGAGCAGGGGTTGGCAACGCGATGGCACGGCTTGCCGGCAGGATCGGCTACCTCGCTGGGAATCCACGAGTCCTTGTCGCGGTTTTGGGAGAATGTTATCGGGCGAAGTGAGGGGTTTTGGAGGGGCGTCTTTCCTGAGATGCGGGACTGGTTGCCACCCGAGTTTCAGTCGGCCAATCCTGGGGATCTCGCGTTGGAAGTCAATCGGGTGGAGCCGAGTTGCATTCGCGTGGAGGCGGATGAGACGACGTACAATTTGCATATCGCGCTGCGCATGGAGTTGGAGTCGAAGTTGATCGAAGGTTCGTTGAGGGTTGAGGATCTTCCGGCCGCGTGGAATGAAGCGTACGCTCGCTATTTGGGTGTCACCCCTGCCCACGATGGCGAAGGGGTGTTGCAGGATATCCACTGGAGCGCTGGACTGTTTGGATACTTTCCGACCTACGCTTTAGGAAACCTGATCGCTGCACAGTGGTTGGAGGCGATGGAAAGTTCCCTGGGACCGATGGAAAAGATTTTGGAAAAGCAAGAATTTGGTCTCTTAGTCGAATGGTTCCGCAATCACGTTTTTCCCAAGGGGCGGTGTCTGACCTCGTCCCAATTGGTGGAAGAGGTGACAGGCAAGCCGATTCAGCCGTTTGCCTGGAATGGGTATCTGGAGAAAAAGTGGGCCGAGCCTTTGAAGAGCTTCCGCGGTTGACGGTGGAATCGCATCGACAGACGATGGCGAAAGCCATCCGATGGACTTGGGAGAGGTAAGGGTTGCAATTTGCAGGGATCCTCTGCAGGAGAAATCGCATGATGGGAGTCGAGGGAATGCACCGCACGATCGTCACGACAGTTCTCTTGCTGGTCGGTCACGCTGTGTCAGCGATCGCTCAGCAATTACCGGATCATTTGCCCAAGTCGTTGCAGTTGGCACCCAAGGATGCCGCCTTTTACGGAAGCTTGCTGAACCTAAGGCAGCAGATGGATCAGGTGATCCAGAGTGAGCCGGTTCGCGAGATCTTGGCGCATCCAGCACTTCAGCGATGGAGTGCTGGCCTAGAGCAAGAGTGGAGGAAGGCAGGTGGTCAGGCGGCTCAGGTTCGCACCATGATGCGAGTTCCGCTGGTGCAGGATCTTCTCGCGCTGCTTCAAGAGATGGCGACCGAAGAGATGTTTTGGTTTGCCGACAGCCGGATGGATGGATTTTTATTGGAATACAACAAACTGATGTCCGAGATGACCGAATCGCTTGGTTCGGGCAATCCGGAAATGTTGATGAAGTGGTTTGAGAATCTTGACAAGACTCGCATCGATACGATCCCGGTTCCGACACTGGTGGTGGGTTGGAAAATCGACGATCAGAACCGAGCCCTCGGGTTGCTGGATCAGTTGCAGGGGATCATGCTTCTGGGGATCGGCAATGTCCCTGGGTTGAATCAGGTGACCGATGCATTCCAGCGGATCGAAGACGAACGTGGGACCCGTTTGGTGCTCCAGCTGAGCGCCGACGTGGTTCCCTGGGATTTGATTCCTTCCGGGACCGACCAGCAGGAAGTGATTTTCGAAAAGCTGCAGGAGTTGTTGGAAGGGAGGACGCTGACGATCGGCTTTGGATTGCTGGATGAATATCTGGTGATGACCGTCAGCGAAAAAGCGGTGCAGGTCAAGGAATTAGGGAGCGGAGTTCCGTTGTCAGCGCATCCGCACCTAGCAGATGTCTTGTCGGCACCGCCGGGCAAACTGACTTCGATTGGATATCAGTCGGACGCTTCGGCCAAAGCAAGCTTTGATGTTACATGGAATCGCTACTTCTCACGGCTTTACCGCAGCGTCGCTCCTGCACTGACGTTGTCCAATGAGGGCAAACTGCCTGAGTGGCTGGAACCGTTGGAGGAGGATCTGGAGTGGTTGGACAGTGAAATTGGACAGCATGTGCCAGAGTTCAAGGGATACACCTCCTACAGCTATCTGATTGATGAGGGGCAAGAAGGTTGGATTCAGCTGCGAAGTCGGCCAGTTCTGCTGGATGGCTCCAAGCCGCTCACGATCCTGGATCACCTGGGTGGCGAACCGATGATTTTTCTGGCGCAGCGACACCAATACCATCCCGAGTGGTTTGGATCGGCAAGGAAGATTGTCCAGAAATTGCGGAACTATCTGGAAGGTTTGGCCGAATCCGAGACGCTGTCGGCGAGCGATGCGCAGCGACTTTCAACGCTGCTGGATGAGCAGTGGCCGAACCTGGAGCAGATCGCCAACGCGTGGCAGGATAAGTTTTTGCCAGGAACCCGGGACGGCCAATTTGCAATTGCGGTGGCTTCTGGAAATTTAGCGCAGCGGCAGTGGGCTTCGTTGATGCCTGAGTCCTCCGAAGCTCTTCCTTTTCCCGAAGCGATGGTGGTTGCCGGGGTCAGCGACAGTCAGTTGGTTGAGGATGGCTTTGTGGCGACGTATCAAGCCGCAAACCAGACCGTTGATGGGCTCCGCAAAATCAATCCAGGCAGTATTCCGTCCGATTATTCAATTCCGCTTCCGGAGCATGAGACGATACCGACTGGCGATCGGTTCTTTTACCCCATCCCAGACAGTTGCCCGGCTCCCAAGGCGATGTCGCCCCAAGTGCGGCTGGGGAAGCAGTGGTTATCGATCGGCTATTCGGATGTGCAGGGGGGGGCGGCCCAGGAGGGAGTTCGCTTGAAGGACCGCGCATTCTGGTGGGATGGTAGTCAGGCGATGGCGGGGGCTTCGCACATCCATGTGGGCAAGATCCTGGAAATGTTGTCACCCTGGGTGCGTTATGGAGTCGAGCAGGTAGTCGATGGAGATCTGGATCGAAACCTGCTGGAGAGAGCGCCCGAATCGGTGCGACTGACGGCCGGAGAGCTATTTGAAATCATCGAGCCCATGAGTCGGTTTGGCAGTTGGACGGCGACAACCGAGTCGAAGGACGAGGGATCGTTGGTTCATTGGCGATTCCTGCATACTCGCTAGTGAACGACATTTTGGAGCCAAACCGGGCGGAAAGAGGTTGGTTGGGGTGGATCATCGACAGGCCGGCTTCGGTGATCGGACTGTGGATCATCGCAGCGCTCGTTCTCTGGGCAGTCGCACCCCGCTGGGATGAGGTGGCTCAGGATGGCGACTTGCGTTTCCTGCCAGCAGACAGTCCCAGCCAGCAGGGTCAACATCTTCTCGAGACTGGTTTTCCAGAGCAGCGAAGTCGAAGCGAGTGGTATCTGCTGTTTTGTCGAGATCGCGAGCAATCGCTGACGCCTCATGACTTGGCTGTCGCACTCGATGTGGCTCGCCATCTCGCTTACGCCACCGCAGTGGCGGAAGTGAAAAGGACGCTAAGTCCATCGGCGGATCGGTTTGCCACCTCCGGGGAGATTGTAGCCAAGGCTACAACCCAAGAGAGTTCCGCCGAAGGCCAAAAAGATCGATGGAATCTGGCGATCCGTTGGTATGACATCGCCATCGACCTCGATTCGAAGTGGGCTGACGCGATGGAAGTTGCCGGGAAGCTGATGGCTACTGAAAGGCTTTCGCAGGCCTATTGGGATCGCGCGGCGGTGTGGGAGTTGGCAGGCGATCGATCGCAGCGCGACCGCGATCTTCTGGAAGCGAGCCGTTTGTCGGGGCAAGGGTCTGGGGTTCCGCAATGGAACAAGCCTCTGGAGCCGGAAGTTTTTTCTTGGGATGGCTTGCTGGAGATTTGGACCTGGGAAGACGAAGTGCTGGGCAGCAAGTTGGGGCGTGAACGGGGAGATGCCAAGCTGATTTCGCTGCGCATGGCTACCGAGTTTTCCTCAACCAAGCAGCTGGAAGTAAGGCAGGGACTGGCCGGATTGATTGAACGATGTCGCGATAGAAGCGGGGGTGGAGAAGATACCAGTGGACTGAGGATCGATTGGAGTGGTTCGGGTGCTCTGGGAGCCGATATGCTGCTTGCGGCCAGCCAGAGCGTTCGGAAGACAGAAGTGGCGACCATGTTGCTGGTGATAGGAGCCCTCTGGTATCTCTACAGATCGCCGCTTTTGGTGCTCATTCCTCTCGTATCGATAGCGCTCAGTGTCTGGCTGTCTACATCGCTTATCGCCCTCATGGCGCAACTGGAAGGCGATCCCGATCGATGGGGGTGGTTGAAGGTTTTTACCACCAGTCGCATTTTTCTGGTGGTGCTTTTGTATGGAGCGGGGACAGATTTCTGCCTGTTCTTCATCGCGCGTCTGCGTGAGGAATTAGCCCATGCTGCAACGACCGATCTGCATGGCGATGGTACGGATCTCTTTCGATCAGGATTGAAGAAGGCTTGGCTGGCTGTAAGGCCGGCACTGGTTGGAAGTGCGGCGACCACGGTGATCGGACTCCTGCTGATGGGTGTTGCACGCTTTGAGAAGTTTCGTTTTTCGGGTTGGATCATCGGGATCGGGCTAACTGTCTCGATCTTGGTCGTGCTGACGTTCACCACCAGTCTTCTGGCGATTTTAGGAGATCGCATTTTCTGGCCGCACGGGAAACCACTGTTCAGCGGGAGCGCAGAAGGGCGTTCTTGGAGGCAACCTGAGAATCATCGCATCCACCGATGGTGGTCGACGATCGCTGGATGGGTGGTCGATTCTCCTTTCCGATGCCTCTTGAGCACCCTTGCGATTCTTGCGGTTCCTGCCATCTACGGTTGGATACGCATGGAGAAGGTCAGCTACAACCTCACCAATCAGCTGAGTGATTCCAGCCCCAGCTTGCGGGGCATGCAAGAGATCGAACAACGCTTTGGCGTCGGATCAAGAAGTCCGATTCAGCTGGTCGCAAAGCTGGATGGGATGGAACTGGAGTCTGCAGATCTGCGGCGGGCGATCGATGGGGTTCGCGAAGTGATGTATCGGCCTGGAGTTCAGTCGGTTCGCTGCTTGACCGATCCACTGGGAGACTTTCCACCCGGACGACGCATTGGCCTGTTTGGTAAAGAGGCTTGGCGCAAGCGATGGCTGGAAAGCAACCCCTGGATTCAGGCGCAGTTCCTTCACCGCGATCCTTCCAACGGCTCCCTGTACGCGCGTTGGGATATCGTGATGGCTGCAGATCCGTTTTCAGACGAGGCAGCAGAGATACTTCGGGGAGTTGATCAGTGGTTGGGACAGTTGCGTCATGAGCCGCTATGGAGAGGGGCAACGTTGGAGCGATGTGGAGCGACCGCGGGGATGGTCGATCTGAAGCAGGTGACTGGCGGCGATCGGATTCGGATCCAATGGGCCGTTTCCATTGGGGTGGGGTTGGCCCTTTGGATCCTGCTGGGAAAGGTTCGATGGAGTTTGTACCTGATGGTGACAGTCCTGGTCAGTTATCTGGTCACCATGGGGCTGACACACTGGTTTTTCGAGGCGTGGCGCGGCGATGCTTATCAGGGAATCGACTGGAAGGTTCCGCTATTTCTCTTTGTCATTCTGATTGCGGTCGGGCAGGACTATAATGTGTACTTGGTGACACGTGTCGCCGAAGAGCAGAGACGGCGGGGAAGTCGGGAGGGCATGCGGCACGCGATCGAAACCACTGGCAGCATCATCAGCAGCTGCGGCATGGTGATGGCGGGAACGTTTCTTGCTTTAGCGGCCGGTGGTGGACTTCAGTGGTTGGCGGAATCTGGGGTTCCTGCTTGGCTGGTGGGAGATGCTCGATCGCCCGTTTTACAGGGGATGACGGAGTTGGGGGTCGCGATTTCCCTCGGCATCCTGATCGATACCTTTGTGGTGCGTACCATTTTGGTTCCGGCTCTTCTTTCTTTGGACGCTCGCATCTTCGATTCTCAAACACAAACAAGGAATCCAACTCGTGACGCCTCGTGATGTCCTGGTCCTATGCCGTGAACGCGATGTCCGCGCAGTGGACCTGCGTTTCACCGACCTGTTTGGCCACTGGCAACACTCCACCATCCCCGCATCGCGTTTGACCGCCGAATCGTTTGAGGAAGGGTTTGGATTTGACGGATCCAGCATTCGTGGCTGGCAATCGATTCACGAAAGCGATCTGTTGATGGTTCCCAAGGCGGATACCGCCTTCGTCGATCCATTTGCGCAGTTGCCTACGATGAACCTGATCTGCGAGATTCAGGATCCGATCACACGGACCGATTACCCGTTTGATCCAAGGCACCTTGCCAAGAGGGCTCAGGATTACATTGCAGGAACTGGATTGGCGGATGCGGTCTACATCGGCGCGGAATGCGAGTTTTTTGTTTTCGATAGCGCTCGGTTCGACCAGTCCTCTGCACATGGATTTTACTACCTGGAAGGTGGCGAAGCCGCTTGGCAACAGCATCGTACCGATCAACCGAATCTTGGGTATCAGATGCGGAGGAAAGAAGGCTACTTCCCATGTCCACCTCATGATCAGGGAATGGACCTGCGCAACGATATCATGATGGCCCTGATCGAGGCCGGGTTGGACGTCGAATGCCATCACCACGAGGTAGCCGTTCCCGGTCAGGGAGAGATCGATTTCCGATACGACACGCTGACACGAACCGCTGACCACGTGATGCTCTACAAGTACGTCGTCCGGAACCTAGCGAGGCGGCATGGGAAGGTGGCGACGTTCATGCCCAAGCCGGTGCTGGGGGATAACGGATCGGGGATGCACACCCATCTTTCGTTCTGGAAGAATGGGAAGTCATTGATGTCGGGTCGGAATTACGCGGGACTCAGCGAACTTGGGATGTTCGCGATTGGAGGAATCCTAAAGCATGGTGCGGCGTTGATGGCGCTAACCAATCCCTCCACCAACAGTTACAAGAGGATGGTGCCCGGCTACGAGGCCCCAGTGCATCTAGCCTATTCCCAAAGAAATCGATCGGCCGCGATCCGAATCCCGATGTACAGTCATCAGCCGGAAAGCAAAAGGATCGAGTTTCGATGTCCCGATGGAACTTGCAACCCGTATCTTGCGTTTGCAGCGATTGCCATGGCAGCGCTCGATGGGATCCAGAATCGCATGACGCCCGGCGACCCGCTCGACAAAGACATCTACGATTTGCCCCCCGAGCAACTGAAAGCGACGGCTCGCGTCCCGCGATCGCTGGAAGCATCCCTGGAGGCCTTGGCAGCCGATCACGACTTTCTTTTGCGCGGCGATGTTTTCTCTGAAGAAATCCTCCGCAAATGGATCGATTCCAAAATGGCCGATGAGGTGGAAGCTCACCGCATGGTGCCTGATCCATTTGAGTTCGCGCGCTACTTTGATGCTTGATCGAAAACGGGCCAGCCAGATCGTTTGGAATCGGCCTGAAACGTAAGGCTTTTGCGCAGATTGCCTTGCCGGACAAGCAGCGTGTTCGATTGGTCTTCGACTTGATCCAACAGGATGGTGTGGTGCAAAAAGCGGACACGATCGGCTTTCGCGGCTGGGGTCCCTTCCAGAGGCTCCGGCTTCGACTCGTATAGCCGAAAATAGACCCACAACCAGCCGCGGGATGCTTCGGTCCCAACCATTTCCAGACGACTGACCTTGGTGCCTTGCAAACCGCTCTTTGCTGCGTCCCCTTTAGCCAGTTCAGGCCGTCTGTTGTCCTCAGTTGACTGCCTGGAGGATCCTTTGTCGGGCTTTGGATCGGCAAGCGATTCGGAGATAAAAAAATGTAGCTCCAGGACTTTCCCCAATTCCGGTGGAAGATCGCCCGGCTGGAACTCCACAGACTTCCCAACTGCGGCTGCCATCACCCGCTGGAGGTCTTCGGCATGCAATCGCAATGCAACTTCCCAACATTCCCGTCGGTCATCCCAGTCCATTTCGCCGACGCAGATGTGGAAGGGATGACTGGCAGAGCAAGTGGCGATGGAAAGGAAAAAGGCGAGGAGGAGTTGGAAGCCAGTTGGTTGGATCATCAATCGCAACTTTCGTGAGGGAGTATTCGTCTGGCCGTTAGCAGATGAAAGAGGATTCCATAGCCGTGAGGTGGTGTCGGGTTGCGAAAAAGCGTAGCGAGAGAATCATCCACCATCTGGCGATGGTGGCTACTTCTTTTCGTAGCCACTTCTTCTCGTAGCCAGCGCCGCCAGGCGGTGGAGTGCTGCGCATGACGTTTCGCCAGCCCATCCACCATCTGGCGATGGTGGCTACTTCTTTTCGTAGCCACTTCTTCTGGTAGCCAACGCCGCCAGGCGGTGGAGTGCTGCGCATGACGTTTCGCCAGACCATCCACCATCTGGCGATGGTGGCTACCGCAAGCGGTAGCGTGGGGAACCAACCCGCCGTGTCTCACAGCTTCGATTATATCCTGAGGAGTTTACGGCAGCCGTTCATTGGTTATTCTGATGGGGATTCTTGGGATAGGATTGAGGAAAGCAAAGGGAATGCATCGGATGGAAATCTGGCCGGCGATCGATCTTCTTGGGGGCAAGTGCGTGCGACTTCAGCAGGGGGATTACGCACGCGATACTGTTTTTGGCGAGAACCCAGCGGAGATGGCCAGTCGCTGGATTGGCGAGGGGGCCCGACTTTTGCACTGCGTCGATCTGGATGGAGCGAAATCGGGAAGTCAGGCGAATGAGCCGGCGTTGAAAGCGATTCGCAAGGCTGTAGCCAATGCGACACTTCAAGTGGGCGGCGGGATCCGGAATGAGGAAACGATCCGTCGCTGGATCGATTTGGGAGTCGATCGTTTGGTGGTGGGAACCACGGCACTCAAACAGCCGGATTGGTTTGCAGCGATGAGCGACAAGTATCCCGGCGTCCTCGTGCTGGGCTTGGACGCACGCGATGGCATGGTGGCGACAGAGGGGTGGCAGAAGACATCACAGAAAACGGCTGTGGACCTTCTGCAGGAGATCCAGCATCAGACGCAAAATGTCGCAGCCGTGGTCTACACCGACATCGCTCGCGACGGCATGATGGCGGGGACCAACATCGATGCGCTGGTGGCATTGCAGAAGGTATCGCGATTTCCCGTGATTGCTTCGGGAGGTGTTACCGACTGGAACGATATTGACCAGCTATTGGAAGTGCGTGCGGCCGGCTGCATCTTGGGAAGAACTCTATACGAAGGCCGGCTGAAATTGAACGAAGTGCTGAGGCATGTAGCGGAACAGAGGCCTGGAGGGAGCTCTCCCAGAGAGCAAAGGAGCGATCGATGACAGCCGATGCGGTGCGACGCGCGGTGGAAGATGGAAAGCTGATCGCGATTTTGAGACTTGATGAACTGGAGCAGGCGGAGTCGCTGGTGCGGGCGCTGCTGGACGGGGGAGTGCGAGCGGTCGAACTGACGATGACCAATCCACAATCGCCGGCCGTGGTGCGACATTTGTTGCAGGTGGTGCCCGCATTCAAAAATGGGGATTGCGCCATTGGTCTAGGCAGCGTTCGAAACGACCAGGAGGCGACCGTGGCGATCGAGTCGGGGGCCCAGTTCCTGGTGTCCCCCATCGTGCTACCTCGAGTCATCGAATCGGCGGTCAGGCAGTCGATCCCCATTCTGCCAGGTGCGTTGACACCGACCGAAATGCAGCAGGCTTGGGATGCTGGCGCCACATGGGTCAAGTGCTTCCCGGCTCGTTGGATCGGCCCAGAGGGGATTCGTGAGGTACTGGCGCCCCTGCCCTACCTCAAACTGGTCCCGACAGGCGGAATCCTTGTCGGAAATGTCGCCGATTATCTTGCGGCTGGCGCCTCGGCGGTAGGAGTCGGTTCGGCGCTGATCGATCGCCAGGCGCTTCGGAATCAGGACTGGCATGGCGTAGCGAACGCGGCGGCTCGATTTGTGGCGGCAACTAGGGAGCAGCGATGAGCAGACGGTATGACTTGATCGCTTGCGGGGAAACGATGATTCGGTTGTCCCCCACGGATGGCAAGCGATTGGTGCAGGCGAAGACATTGGAGCTGCACGCGGGCGGCAGCGAATCCAATACGGCGGCGACACTCTCCAGGTTGGGACACTCCGTCGCTTGGCTCAGTCGCATGACCGACTCCCCGATCGGACGCTGGGTAGAGCAAGAGCTGGCGACCCATCGCGTCGATACCTCCCATATCATTTGGACGAATGAAGATCGGGTCGGTTTGTATTTTTATGAGCCTGCAGGAGCACCGCGCGGAAGCCAAGTGCACTATGACCGTCGCGATTCGGCCATGGCCCGCATCACTCCTGAGCGGTTGCTTCAGGCCGTGGCTGAAGTGACTCCTCCGCGATGGCTGCACACCACTGGCATCACGCTAGGACTGAGTGAATCATGCAGGCAAGCCACGATGGATTTACTGGCGTGGGGGAAGCAAGGCGGCGCGAGAACCAGCCTGGATGTGAACTACCGATCGAAACTGTGGTCGGTTGAACATGCTAGCGCCGCGTGCTTAGCTGCCTTTCCTTCATGCGACCAGATCTTCATCGCTCGAAGGGATGCCAGCGCACTGTTTGGAGTGCCTGAGGGAGCGACACACATCGAAGCACTTCGAACGCTTCGACGACTGACTCCCCATGCAACTGTCGTGATGACGCTGGGTGAGCAGGGGGCGATCGGATGGGCCGTTGGGGAGCTGGAGCCGATTCATGTCGGCACGCGGGCGGTCCCTGTTGTCGATCGTTTGGGCGGCGGCGATGCGTTCAGTGCTGGTTGCATGCATGGCTGGTTGCGAGGGGTCGGTTTCCGAGACCAACTCGCTCTAGGAAACCTAATCGCTGCCTTCAAGTACTCCATTCCTGGAGATATTGCCTGGATCAGCCTCGAAGAGGTGGAGCGAGTTTGGGATGGGCAGTGGGGTAGCGAAGTGCGGCGCTAAGTCCCGCCTGACCGCTTCGTCTAACCCTTTTTGCCAATGTCGGCCCTTTTGGATACCACGATCTGATCTGTACTCCACCGTCTAACGGTGTTGGATGCGAAGAGCTGGTCGCCCATTGGCTCTTTCAGAACCGTCGAATTCCATCTGGAAAAAGCGCCTTGACTTCTGACCCCCCAATTCGAAGGATACGCATAGAGAGCCCCTTCTGCTGGGGGGAAAGCTGAATGGTCACAGCTCGGGGTCGAATGACAAAGGAAGGCGGCAGGGAAGTTGCAAACCCTATCGCTCGGCAGGCGTTGCCTTATGCGGTTCTACGATTGGTCACATGGAGCCGATGTCATGGTACGGAGAAGTTTTTGCATGATTGCTGTCAGGCATTTCCTGATCTTGGCAGTTTGCATGACAGCTCAATTGAACGCTCAGCCCATAGTCGATGACCGCGCGAACATCGACGCATTTCGGACAGAGCGTTACTTGCGGGTACTGACGCTACTCTCCGAGAACCGGGAAGAGTTGCAGTTGCGTTGCCAACAACTATCGCTTGAACATGGTTTGTTGACGCTGGAAGTTGCGAGCAACGCAAACAGTGCCATGAATCTGAATCGAGCGGCGTACCGGGAAAAGTTTTTTGCTGAACAAGAGAGACTGGCTGAACTAGAAGGTTCGAATCGACGCAATTCCAGGACTTCCCTTCGTGCTTCACGGAAGGAACGCCAGGACCCTGATCTATTGATGGCTTCAGCTAACGAGAAGGCGATGCGAGCCCAGCAGGGAAGACTCATCCTAGACGCTCGTGAGGGCGAGGCGGCATGGGTCTTGGAGCGGATGAAATGGAATCATGCCGTGATGCAGATGCAGCAGGATTGGATGGGCCGGCGTTCCAGAAGCGAACACGAAATGGTCTTGAAGTATGCGGAAAAACGTTTGGTACACGACCCATTGAACGATGGCCTTGCCGCAGTACGGGCGACAAGCTTTCGGTCGCTGGGGCGGGATGTGGAGTGTATTCGACAGATGGAATTGAATAAGACCATGTTGCCGGCTTATGGAGTCCATCTGATTTCCCTTCAAACGCAGATAGTGTTTCTAGATCAAGACGAGAAAGAACTTTTGATCCTTCTGGAAGAAATCGGTCCATTGGGTGTTCGCACGAATACGGTGGAACCATTGCTGGTCGCAGGTTGGATTGCGGTGGCAAGACAGGAATGGCGACAGGCGATCGAATTGAGCAACAGGCTGCGCAACATGGCACCTTGGAGTGTGGAAGGAGCGGTGTTGATGGCATGGGTACAAATGGAAATTCCTGATCCGAAACCCGAAAAGGCCTACCAATCTCTTCGCTCAGTGATCCCCTACACAGCGGAAGACGAATGGTATTTCGCAGAAGCCGCCGCTCACTCACTAGCAGCCAAGGGACGGTGGGCGGAGTCACTGGAGCAGATTCAGAACGCGATACGTGTCGCCCCGGAGTCGATCCGATCGCATTTGGCTCAACAGGAAGCGATGTTCCATGCCAAGCAGATCCCAGAAATCGACTGGGACTGGCGTCTGCGAACTAGCTGGCGACTGCCATGAAGCCACGCGGATCGTCCACTGCCCCCGGTTGTGGAGGATGATCCATGTGGGGGGAAGGGAGACAAAAGTCGGTTCCAAGGCTTCGGTACTGTTTCCCCCTTCCGCTTTCATTGAGGATGATTGCTCTGTCATCGAGCCAACTGGGGTAGTGGATTGTTTCCGTGGCTGGCCAAAAAAGCGAATCGAATCCCCTGATGGCGAAACCAACCAGGAACTCCATCCCTCAACGGATGGGCCTAGGGTGAAATTAGTGCTTGGGACCGTCTGAAAGCTGCTGAGGTAGCAAGTAGCTATCTGATAAGGCTGTTCGGGCCGGAAACCTGGAATTCGGATGGCCTGGGCACGCCAAATCTGGCTCTTCCCCAGATAACTTGTCTTTCCTAAACGGATCGTTCTGTTGGGATCTTTTTTCGCTTGCGGTTTCCCATTGCACCATCGTCGTTCAGATGACGATGTTTTAGAGAGGAGAGCCGAGCGGAGGGCGGTGGCCCACCTGAAGTGGTGGGTTCTGCTGGACGCGGAGGGGGAATCTGCTACCTTTAACGGTGATGGCGGCAAGGGGTTTTGCATGCTGAAGAAACCAGCGCCAGACTTGATTGATCAAGGATCTTCCGTGCTTGACATTCGTCCGATTGTCTATCCCTTCGATCCACCGCGCAGCCATTTGGTCGATAGCTTGCGTTACTGGGCAAGGCTTACTCCGGATGCGGTGGCCTACTATTTCACCGACGGAGAAGGTGGTCCGGACCAGCAAATCACTTTTGCGGAACTGGACCAGGCGGCACGTGCCGTTGCGGTAGAGATTTTGCAGCACGCCAAGGTGGGCGATCGTGGGCTTTTAATCTACCCTCCTTCCCTGGAGTTCGTGACGGGGTTTTTTGGAACACTTTATGCCGGGTGCACCGCCGTGCCCGCATTTCCCCCTCGACGCAACCGAAAAGGGGCTCGCCTAACCGGTATTGCCGATGATTGTTCGGCACGATTTGCCCTGACGGTTGAATCGGTGCGCAAGCAGGTGGAAGGGGAAAGTCAGCTTCCGGGGCAAATGTCGGAGGTGAAGTTGATTGCGACGGAGAAGGTGGATCGCCAGATTGCGCTGCGATTCCAGGAGGTCCCCGTCGATTCGCGGTTCCCAGCGGTTTTGCAATACACTTCCGGTTCGACCGGTACGCCCAAAGGGGTGGTCCTGAGCCACACGAGTTTGATTCGCAACTGCGAGCTGATTGGTGTGGCGTTCGATTTGAATACCGAGCTGGTGGGATGCAGTTGGCTTCCTGCCTATCACGACATGGGGCTGGTGGGTGGAATTCTGGCGCCTCTTTTCGTTGGCAGGCCTTGTGTTCTGATGAGCCCGATGGCGTTCCTTCAGAATCCGGTTCGGTGGTTGCGCACCATCTCACGGTACCGAGTCAATGTCTCTGGAGGGCCGAACTTCGCCTACCAACTATGCGTCGACAAAGTCACCGACGAGGAGATGGAAGGTCTGGATCTCAAGAGTTGGCGGGTGGCGTTCAACGGGGCTGAACCGGTGCGGGCATCGACGCTGGAGCAGTTTTCCGAGAAATTCTCACGAGTTGGCTTCCGCCATAACGCTCATCTTCCTTGCTATGGAATGGCGGAAACGACACTGATCGTCAGTGGAGGTCCGAAAGAGACCCGCCCGGTCATCCAGTATTTTCATTCGCGGCAATTAGACGCTCGTAAGGTAGTGGTGGTGGAGCCTTCGCATCAGGAGGCCAGGGCGCTGACGGGTTGCGGCGCGATTTTGCCCGGAGAGCGGGTGGAAATTGTCGATCCGAAAACAATGAAGATTGCGTCACCGGGTGCCATTGGCGAGGTGTGGATCCAGTCTCCAAGTGTCGGAGACGGTTATTGGGACAAGCCAGCGGAGACGAAGGAAACGTTCCATGCCTACACGGTTGAGCAGGAAGGTCCTTTCCTTCGTACCGGTGATCTTGGATTTTTCCACAACGATCAATTGTTTATCGCAGGCCGCGTCAAGGATCTGATCATCGTGCGCGGCGTCAATCGGTATCCTCAGGATATCGAATTGACGGTAGAGGAGTGCCACGAGTCGATTCCATCCTGTGCGGCTGCGGCCTTTGCTGACGTTTCGGGCACTCGCGAGAAGCTCATTCTTGCTGTTGAAGTTCAGCGAAGCTTGGAGGACGACTGGGAACCGGTGATTCAAACGATTCGCCGGGTCGTGACACAAACCCACGAGTTGCCTCCCGACGCCGTCTATCTGGTTCGATATGGATCCCTTCCCAAAACCTCCAGTGGCAAGATCCAACGGCATGCTTGCTTGAGAGATTACCAGGAGGGAAGTCTTCGAGTGGTGGCCAAGTGGGAAAGCTGGGATCAAGGCTTTGAAGAAGCAGCACCGATGATCGCTGCATCGACGATGGAACCCAGGCAAGCGACGGGTGAAGATGCGCGACGACGGGTGGTTGGTAAGAAGCAGCGCGATCCCGATCCGGAAGTTGTCGAACTGGTCAAACGGGCCATCCGAGCGGTAGCTCAGGAACGCGCCAAGCAACTCGACCTGGACACCAACATCGTTTTGGATCTCGGGCTGGACAGCATCGAGCGGTTGCAGATCGCACACACTCTGGAAAACGCTTTCGGTGGACGGTTCCCGGAAGAGGTGTTGCAGGAAATCGAGACGGTAAGGGAAGTCGCCGATGCGCTGATCCAGCACTTCGGAAAGAGCCGAATGCGGGTGGATATGTCGTTCGATGAGTCGAGCGAAGAGGCGGTTGGGCATGAAGTGGTGGCCGAAGACTACCGATTCGACCAACTTCCCGAATACAAACGCCTGAAGCAAACGATGGCTCAGTTTGAGATGTCGGGGCTCCCGAACCCCTATTTCTCCGTCCACGAGGGGCTGACTCGCGACACGACGATCATCGCCGGACGTGAATTGCTGAGTTTTGCCAGCTACAACTATCTTGGAATGAGCGGTGATCCGCGGGTAACTGAGTCAGTTGCTGCGGCGGCCAGGAAGTACGGGACAAGTGTTTCCGCTTCGCGACTGGTCAGCGGTGAAAAGGACCTGCATCGCTCTTTGGAGCAGTCGATCGCTAGGTGGATAGGAGTCGAAGACGCGATTGTTCTGGTAGGTGGTCATGCGACGAACGAATCGGTGATCGGCCACATCGTGGGACCTGGCGATCTGATCCTCCATGATTCCCTTTCGCACAACAGCATTGTGCAAGGTGCAATTCTTAGTGGTGCCCGGCGTCGTCCTTTCCCCCACAATGACTGGCAAGCCCTGGAAGGCATGCTGGAACAACTGCGTCGCAAGCATCGACGCGTTCTGGTAATCGTCGAGGGTGTGTACAGCATGGACGGCGACTACCCAGACCTTCCGCGTTTCGTTGAAGTGGTGAAAAAGCACCATGCATGGCTGATGGTCGATGAGGCTCATTCGATTGGAACCATGGGTAAGACTGGTCGCGGGATCTCGGAGCACTTTGGTGTCGATCCCACCGACGTCGATATCTGGATGGGAACGCTCAGCAAGTCATTCGGAAGTTGCGGTGGTTACATTGCAGCGCGTCATGAACTGATCGAGTTGCTCAAGTACACCACACCTGGGTTTGTCTTTAGTGTGGGGCTAAGCCCGCCAAACGCCGCAGCGGCATTGGAAAGCCTTCGCGTTCTCCAGGATGAACCCCAGAGAGTGACGAAACTGCGGGAGAACGCTGCGTTGTTCCTAAATGAAGCACGGCGAAGGGGTCTGAATACCGGTGCCAGTCAGGACACCCCGGTCGTTCCAGTGATCACTGGCAACTCCTTGCTGGCCCTGAAACTGTCTCGACGGATGTTTGAATCGGGAGTGAATGTACAGCCGATTCTCTACCCCGCGGTGGAAGAGTCGGCAGCAAGACTCCGTTTCTTCATCAACTGCACACACAACCAAGATCAGATCCGGTATGCGGTGCACAAGGCAGCCGATCATCTGCAGGATATCGCACCTGAACTCTTTGCGTGACCGCAGTGGCTACGTCTCATGGTCGCTTTCCTGCCGCTTGCGGTAGCCACCATCGCCAGATGGTGGATGGCCTTCGGCGACGACTTGCGTAGATATCTACCGCGTGGCCGCGGTGGCTACGAGGGGCCGTTGGATTTATGCGGAATGTGAATCGTGCTTCGATGCTGCCCTCTTTCCTGACGGCCGGTTTGCGTCGACAATGAGTCGACTTGGATCGGCTATCCCTCTTGGCCTTCAGGGATCCGGCAGCAAACTGGTGCGTGGTGGGATCCGACGGAACATTGGCAGATATCTCCTTCTTTTCGAGTAGACGTATGAGCGATTCGTCGAATCAGGTTTCCGACTTGCTGGCGCGATTGATCCCCGGATATTCGGGATACAAGAATGCGCGTCAGCGACAACAGGACGATCAATTGACTCGCGATTACCTAGTTCGGCGTCTTCAGGAATGCAAAAATCTTTTGCATCAGCATTCAGAGCGGTTATTGGAGGGAGGCAAGTGGGAGCAGATTCGGCCACTGGAGGATCTGCGATTGAAGCTAGATGCGAGGCAGGAACTGTGGCGTTCCATTCCCGCTGCGGAAGCGAGTCTATGGAGTTCGCGAAAGGTTGGTGAGAAAGAGGCGCTTCAGTTGAGTCAGTGGGATGGGGATACGATCCTTTTGATCGACCAGTTGCAGACGGAGCTGATGAAAAACGATCCAGCGACGATCAATTGGGGAGAGTGCAATCTTTTGGTTGGGCGGATCGAGGATCGCTGGACAAAACGACGTCAGTTGCTGGCGGAACTGGGACGATAGGGCAAAAGCCACTGTCAAGAGAGGGAATGGCTATGGTATTGCGATTGGAAGTGATCGATTTCAACGACCCCAGCAATCAAGCGCTGGTAGCACGCATGCCGGAGAGTGGGACGGCGGCGATTGTTTATGGGGCGCAGTTGGTAGTGCAGCAGAATCAAGAAGCGATCTTCTTCCGCGAAGGGAAGGCAATGGATCGCTTCGGGCCGGGTGTTCACCGATTGACCACTTCCAACATCCCCATCCTTTCGAAAGTGCTCAATTCACCCTGGGAGAAGTCTCCGTTTCAGGCTTGTGTTTACTTCGTGGCCAAGCAGATTTTTCATGATCAACGCTGGGGTACACGCCAGCCGATCATGATAAGGGACCCAGATTTCGGCGCTGTCCGGCTGAGGGGCTTTGGCAAGTTTGCCTATCGGGTTTCGGATTCATCACTTCTCGTTAATAGCCTCGTCGGAACGCAGGGGAAGATCACAACTCAGGAGATCAACGATTTCCTTCGAGATTCGGTTGTCTCGGGGCTCACCGATTTTCTCTCAACAGCCAATGTCCCATTGCTGCAGCTACCGGAAAAGTTTGACGAAGTAGCGGCGGCAGCAAGGGTCAAGCTGGCTGGGGAGTTTTCTCGTTACGGACTTGAGTTGGTCCAGTTTGTTATCTCCAGTATCACGCCACCTGAGGAGGTGGAACGAGCAATTGACGCCAAGATGTCCGATCGGATGGGTCCGCGTGGGTCTTCGCAGCCGGACCGGCGTGCACCGATCGAACTCCCGGATGCGTCAGGAAACGCTGGTCGAGAGTTGTCGCGGACATCGAAAGAGTCGTCGGGGGATGCCTTGAATGATCCCAGCCTTAGTCTTCAGCAGGCGACAAGTTTGCTTGAGAAGGCGTCGATTGAACGCGGATGGAAAGTCAACAGCAATGGCCATGATCTTCTGGTGAATGTTCCCTTGGGACAGTTTCGTCGGCAGCAGGTCAAGGTGGACTTTGGGCTCAAGAGCGACCAAGGCGACGAGTACGTTGGCCTTTGGACTGTCTGTGGTCCGATGAATCCATCCAATGCGGCGACGATGCTGCGGATGAATCAGCACCTGCTGCATGGCGGCTTTTCTCTCATGCAAACGGGTTCCTCTGAGCTGTTGGTGATACGCGCGAACCTGACACTTGGCTCCTTGACCGTCAACCAGCTTCTGGAGACGATCGCCGCAATGGCTTGGCAAGCAGACTCGATGGAGCAGCAGCTTTCAGGAGCCCAGGATCGTTGGTAGGGTGGTTGCGATATCCTACGCGGCGAAGTGCAGCTTGAGCGGTCCAAGAAGATCATCCACCATCTGGCGATGGTGGCTACCGCAAGCGGCTGGGCCATCCTCGATTGTTTTCTTCATTCCACGGCGCCGCTCTTCCTTCAAACCCAATCAGAGTAGAACTTCTAGAGGGACGGCCGGAACGCACAGAAGCGGCAGCACCAAGCAGGACCAGCCGAGGCATTGACGGAACCAGCCTAGAGGTGCGGTGTCATCACGGCTTGGGGGGTGCTTGATTCCGATCGCCAGAATCAGCAGCAACATCAAGACAAACATTGGCTGGCGGGTCCAAATCAGATAGGACACGCAGGCGGCGTAAGCACCGTAAGCGAACCATTTGCTTCTTCGCCCAAGCAAGCCAAAAATCACATGCCCGCCATCCAATTGGCTCATTGGAATCATGTTCAAACCGGTCACCAAGAGACCGGTCCAGGCGGCCATCAGGAATGGATTGAGTTCCGTATTCGGGATGCCGGCTCGGTTCGCGACAACGGCGGGGTTCAGCCATTGCGCCGCCCATTGCACCAGAAGGGGTTGCCCGAGTTGGAAGGAGGCTTGTGGGACGAATCCAGGGGCGTATTGGGTTAGCATGCCGAGGATGAGGATTGGCAGGATCAGCATCAAACCGGCTAGCGGCCCGGCTAAGCCGATATCGAAGATTTCCTTGCGGTTGGCCTGCCTTCCATCCATTGCAATCACCGCTCCCAGTGTCCCGAAGGGCATGAAGGGGAAGGGGATGAAGATCGGGGGGGTTGCACGCACATGGTAGTACCTAGCCATGAAGTAATGACCCAATTCATGGGCAGTCAGGATGGCCAGAAGGCTGCAAGCGAAAATCGCTGCGGAGACCCAATTGGCTAGAGCCATCCGTCGGACAACCATCCAAGATTGGTTGCTGAACACTTCTTCCAGGGCAACCAGGGGCGACCAAGCGGTGATGCCGGTCCAGAAAAGCGACAGCAGCGTCAGCAAAAAGAGCCACAAACGCCATGGCCGACGCCTAGCTTGATTTGGTTCAATCGAATCGTCCTCGGAAGGGGTGACGGGGGTGGAAGTTCGAAAAAAATCGTCGGGAAAGCGAGAGTCTCGCCAGGCTGATGCATCGCCTTTGGACATTCCAAACCTCAATGATCGTGCGTTGCAACCGAACGCCAGCCGTCCGCCTGGACAGTTGGCTCCTGGGATAGGATTTCCAATGGAACGCGTTTAAAATCGGTCGCTGTTTCGTGCGTCTCTTCAGTATAGGCAACCGGACCACTTTTCGGCCCGTCGTCGCCTCCGAATTGTGCCAGCTCCTCACGAATCGTCCTGATCACCAAGACGATTTCTGGTGGCCAACCAGGAGGATCCAGTGATTGGTCACTTTGGGGATTGGAATGCTCGCAGCACGGTTGGCCAGCTCGACAGTCTTCATTGCCTTCATCGCTCTGTCGTTGATGCTGGACCATTGGTACCCCATCGGATCGGTGCACGGTATATGGTTAATGCCCATGCTGATGCTTTTTGGGGGTGCGACCGCCTTTGAGATGGCTTCGGCACTTTCGCAGGCGAGCGAAGAAACCGCTGCCGATGGTTCTTTGGCATCAGAAGCAACCCAGGGGCAGGCTTTGGTTGATCGATACCAAGCAACTGCCTTGGCATTGCTTCCCATGCTGTCTGCTGCACTGCCTTGGTTTTACCTTTGGCTTATGAAACGGCCTTATCCAGAGGACTGCCCGATGACTACCTCTGGCTTGCCGGTTGTCGGCATGCTGGCTTCGTATGGTGTGGCCAGCATGCTTCTGCTTCGCCGTTACGGAGATCAGGGTGGCGTTGCGGTCAAGCGATGGCTGATTCAGTTGTCGGTGGTTGGTTACGTTGGCATCCCCATTAGCTTTTGGGTGTTGTTGCGGCAGATGGAACCAAGTTGGTTTGGTTTGCTGGCTGGAATTGGGGTGGTTGGCGTTACAAAGCTGGCGGATGTCGGAGCCTATTTTTTTGGTAAGACTTTCGGAAAGCACAAACTCTGTCCATCGATCAGCCCCGGAAAAAGTGTGGAAGGCGCGATCGGAGGCGCGGTCACAGCGGTCGTGGCGGCCCTTTGTTGGTTCGGTTGGTGGCTTCCCGGACTCGTCACCTCCCAAGCCACAACGTGGCAAATGGCGGGTGCTGCCCTGATGGGCCTTCTTCTTTTTTCCACCGGACTCATGGGGGATCTATTGGAGTCGACCGTCAAACGCTATTCCGGGATCAAGGACAGTAGCCGATGGTTACCAGGATTAGGCGGGATCTGGGATATCACTGATGCCCTCATCCCTGCCTGCGTTGTCGGATACTACATACTGGCTTGCGGTTTGGTTTGGCGTCCTTGAACGATTTCTCAGGATCGACATCCACTCCACCAGGTCTTTCAAATTCTGATGGTTCTTTCTTTCGTGGCTGACAGAAAGGCCTATGGCGCTCGCTTGCGGTAGCCACCATCGCCAGATGGTGGATGGGTAGCCTAGGCGACTCGCGCAGCACTCCACCGCGTGGCCGCGATGGCTAGGAGCGATCCTTTTCTACGAAGAGGCGCGTAGCTCGCATGCGGTAGCCACCATCGCCAGATGGTGGATGGGCAGCCTGGACCGCTTGCGCAGCACTCCACCGCGTGGCCGCGGTGGCTACGAGGGAGCCTTTTCTACGAAGAGGCGCGTAGCTCGCTTGCGGTAGCCACCATCGCCAGAAAGAAAATGTCTTGGTAGCCGCGGGGGTCCTTCGGTGTACAATGCGTGTAGCCGAGGCAGGGGAGGGAGACGGTGGGAACCGCTGTTTCAGTCCTTGCGGCAGCGAACCAAAGCGTTCCGATCGTTGTCCTTGATGTGGCTCACAATACTTTGCCAATCCATACTGAGTTTTTGACCGAGGAGTGGAGTGGACGAAAACCACGGGATATCTGAAGCGACCTTGCAGATCTCTGACCCTGAGACAGTGCTGCGCATGTTTGGTCCGCAGGACCAAAATCTCCGACAGATCAAGCAGGAGTTCGGTGTTTCAATCACACATCGAGCTGGTTTGATCAAGATCTCCGGGAGCCCCGAGGCGGTCCGATCAGCGACCGAGCAGTTGGAGCGTTATCGCAATCCAGCGGCTGCTACCACTTTGGTGACCTCAGTCCCATTGCCCTTGGAGCCAAACAACAAACCGATGGGTGCGTTCGCGGGAGCGGACAAGAAGGAATTGGCGATCCATCATCCGACGTTGCGCATCGTGCCGAGAACCGAGGGACAGGCTCGCTATGTAGAAACGATTCGCCAACATGACATGACATTCTGCATCGGGCCTGCCGGATGCGGCAAGACCTATCTTGCCGTCGCGATGGCTGTGGAAGCCTTCAAGACCAGACAGGTCCGCAAAATCGTTTTGGTGCGTCCGGCTGTCGAGGCGGGGGAAAGTTTAGGATTTCTGCCAGGAGATCTTCAGGCCAAATTGAATCCATACCTGCGCCCGTTGCTGGATGCGATTCATGATATGATGGGATTCGAGCAGGCAAAATACTTGATGGAGCAGGAAGTCATCGAGGTGGTGCCGTTAGCTTACATGCGAGGCCGTACGCTGAATCATGCGTTCATCATCCTTGATGAAGCCCAAAATACCACCGTGGCTCAGATGAAGATGTTCCTCACGCGAATGGGGGAAGGGGCTAAGATGGTCATTTCTGGAGACATCTCTCAGATCGACCTACCACATGGGGTGACTAGTGGGCTTCGAGATTCGGTGCAGCGGCTCAAAGGAATTCCTGGAATCGGTTTTTCGAAGCTTCAGGAAATCGATATCGTGCGTCATGCATTGGTTCATCGAATCGTGAAGGCATATGAAAATCCTTCGCAACCGTCCGGCTATTCACCCTCTGGAGGCATGGAGCAAGGGCTCTGATCGAATCATGCACGCGTTAGCGAGTTCCGAGATTCGATGACTACTTCGACGCCCAAGAAGACGCGAAGTGAACGGGTCGCGTCACTTCAGACCGGACCAACATCCTGGGATCGCTGGAGGAGCTGGTTGCTGAAGCGGCAGACGTTGCAGCAATTGGCGATCACGTTCTGCGTCTTCGCCCTGCTCTGGGCCTCCACGAGTGCCTGGGATCCTCCATTCCCCTATCGCCTTGGGGATGTTCCAGGAAGATCCCTGGTACCTCGGATCTCCTTTCAGCGTCCCGATCTCTTTCGTACTGCGGTAGAAAGGAATCAGAGGCGGCGGGAAGTCCTTTGCGTCTACGAAAACCGCCCGCAGGCTCTGGTGCAATTGCGTGGCGCCATCAAGGATCAAGTGCTTCGCTTGGCCGACACTCAAAATACCGATCTGCTACAAGAAGCGGTTGCTGAGTTCCTTTCGATGGCGGAGGAGGAGCGAAGTGAGGTCAGTGCCGCCGAGCGGCAGGGATTGATCCAAGCACTCCGCGAGGGGATGGCAACACCGGAACAGCGAGTCGGTTTGGATCGCGCTCTGGAGGTAGCGATGCAGCCCATGGAGACGCGGGGCGTTCTGAAGAAATTGGGACATGGACTGGAAGAAGGCAATCAACGCCTGATTCAAGTTCTTGGCAAGGATGGCAAGACCATTGAAGAAAGTATCGACGATCTAAGAACCAGTCATCACATCCCGCTTTTGCTCACGTATCTGCAGGAGCAGTTGAAGGCCTGCCTGACGGCACCCTATTCGAATCAACTTGCACAGGCGATTCACCGGTATGCAGTGCCACGCCTCCCGGAAACCTTGGTCTATCGCAATGAGCTGAGCGACACCGCGAGGAAGTCCGCAGTCGACCAGGTACCGGAGGTGATGGTTTCCTTCCTGCCAGGGGTCACTCCTCTGGCAGCCGCCGAACGGCCTTTGAATTACGAAGATCTCGACCTGTTGCGTCAAGAGCATGCGGAATGGTTGAAGCAAAGCCGAAACTGGGTGGATCGACTTTTGAGGACCGTCGGATTGCTTCTGGTTTTCATCGGATCCTTGCTGTTCGTTGGGCTCTGCATCGAATGGTTGGGACTCAAGGCTCGATTCCTGGAATCGGATGAAATGGCAAGGCTCGTGGCCTTCATGTCGATCGCTATCTTGCTGGCGTACGCGGTATCCAAAGACCCTTGGCGCGCTGAAGTTCTTGTGATTTCTATTGCAGCATTCACCGCCGTCATCGCGTACGGAAGATCGTTGGGTCTGGTTTTGATGATGGTCATCACTCTGCTTGCCACCCTGATCAGTGGGTGGTCGGTCGGTGAATTGGTGGTGCTTTGGGCCGCTGCAGGCGCCATCGTGCTCTTCACCGGCCGCATTCGCAATCGCACTCGTCTGATGGTGGTTGGGCTTTCTGCGGCAGCAGTCGTTTTGCTGGCGACCTTGGCTGCGATGTTGATGGAAGATCAAATCCTGACTGTCTCGTTATTCAGAGGCTCGCAAAATGCCACAGCAATTTCCTCCCGAGCCGTCTCCTCGTGGATGCCATACTGGATCACTCCCTTGATCCGCAATTCCCTGTTCGCGGCTCTGGCAGGGGCGCTCATGACCGGCCTGTTGCCCTTGGTCGAACGGGCGTTTGAAGCGATGACGGATCTGAGTCTTTTAGAGCTGGGAGATGCCAGCCACCCGATTCTACGCCAGTTGGCTCAAAAAGCCCCTGGCACATACAACCATTCGATCAATGTAGCCGCCTTGGGCGAAGCGGCTGCGGATCATATCGGCGCCAATGGTCTGCTAGTCCGAGTCGGGGCCTATTTCCACGATATAGGCAAGATGTTTCAGCCCCAGTATTTCGTCGAAAATCAGTCCCCTGGCTCCAATCCCCACGATGGGCTGCAACCAGCGATGAGCACTTTGATCATCGTGGCGCATGTGAAAGATGGAGCTGATTTGGCTAGGCAGCACCATTTGCCGCAGTCGGTGATCGACTTCATCGAACAGCATCATGGGACCACCTTGGTCGAATACTTCTATAAACGAGCTGCTAAGCGGCTGAAAGATGCAGGAAGTGACGACGAGGTGTCGGATATCGATTATCGCTACCCTGGTCCTAAACCTCAAACGCGGGAAGCGGCCGTGTTGATGCTTGCCGATGCCGTCGAAAGTGCAGCCAGGACGCTGGTCGAACCGACACCATCCAGGATCCAAGGACTAGTCGAAGATCTGGCAAACCGAAGATTGGCCGATGGACAGTTCGACGAGTGCCAATTGACGCTGCATCAATTGGCTGAGATACGGCAAAGCCTCGTCAAGAGCTTGATCGCCATCTACCATGGCCGAATCAAATACCCGACCCAGTCGGGAGGCTCGTCATGAGCACTTCATCGCTGGTGGTTGAGTGGTCCTGGCTGTATGGCGAGCGGGATGTTCGTTGGAGCGACGAAGGAATTTCGGAAATTCTCAGAAAGATCGCCAGAGACGCCGGGTACTTGGAAGGGGAGATTAGTATCGCGATTGTCGACGACCAGACGATGCACCAGCTGAACGCTAGACATTTGCAACATCACTACACCACGGACAGCCTTAGTTTCCTCTTGGGAGACGGAGAGAGACTGGAAGGGGAGCTGATAGCCTGCTGGGATGTCGCAAGGCGAGTTGCTGAGCAAGGGGGATGGGATTCGCACTGGGAACTGCTGCTGTATTTGATCCATGGCATGCTTCATCTAATCGGGCATGATGACCACGACCCAATCGCATTGGAGAAGATGAAGGGTTCCGAGTATCACTACTTAAAAATGGCAGGCTGTCCCGTGGCCCAATTGGAAGTTATGGAACGATTCCAGGAGGCTCACCATGCTGCCATTTCTAAAGACGAAAAGCAGGATCCCCACCGATGACCTCCTCGGAATTTCCTACATGGATGGTATTCGGTGCGTTGCTGTCGCTGATCGGTGGCTTCGGCGCTCAAGTGCTGGGAAACTTTTCGGGTAGGTCCCTGGAAACCTTTTGCAGGCTTCGAGGGCGTCGCGATCGCTTCGGAGATATCCTTGACTGGCAGGATGAAGCCGTCGCTGCAGCCCATTATCTGTCCTGGTTTGGTAACGTCCTGCTCATCGGGCTTGGATTCCTTTGGCTTGGCCAAATTTTTCACTGGTTTCAAGAAGATCAGGGCAAGTCGGCCTTCCAGGCTCAGAGATTTCCTATTGTTGTCGCCGTGATCCTAGGCACTTGGATGTTGTTGTTCGTCCAGGACTGGTTGCCTCGCGTTATGTTTCGCGCGGGTGCCACCCGCTTTCTATACTACACTTGGCCTTTCTGGAAACTGATCGCTCGACTCTTCCGGCCCCTGACGACACTGGGGGATTTTTTCCAGTGGATCGGCTCCCGACTCAGCGACCAACCGTTGGATGAGGACTTCGCCGAAGAATCGCTTGAGGATGAAATCCGAACCATCGTTCATGCAGGCGAACGCGAAGGCCTTGTAGGATCGGGCATCCGCGACATGATCCAAGGGGTCATGAACCTCGATGAACGTGAAGTCGCTTCCATCATGACACCCCGCAGCGACATCGATGCGATCGACATCGAACAAGACCCCGCATCGATTCTCGCCAGTGTGGTCGAATCGCGGCGGACCCGAATTCCAATCTATCAAGGGTCTCTCGACAATATCCTTGGCATTCTCTTCGTGAAGGATCTGCTGGGTTCGATCTCGGATTCACATCCGATCGACCGCGACAAGTTGCGGAAATTGTTGCGGGAGGCATGGCGCATCCCGGGAAACCGGCTGATCAACGAGCTGTTGCGGGACTTCCTTCACAAACGCAATCATATGGCCATTGTGGTCGACGAGTACCAACAGACGGTGGGCGTTGTGACCATCGAGGATGCTCTGGAAGAGATCGTTGGAGAGATTGCAGACGAAGCGGATGAAGAGGAAGCCAATCAGATTCTCTATGATGAGACACATGACTGGGTGGAAGCCGAGGGCCGTGTGGCCGTAGCCGAAATCAACAGCAAGCTAGGATGGAATCTACCGGTGGGCGAGGACTACACCTCGATCGGAGGGCTTCTGATCTCCAGGCTTGGACGAATCCCGGAGGAGGGGCTGGAAGTCATGGTCGACCAGGTCCTGGTCAAGGTCCTCGCTGCCAATCATCGGCAAGTGCGGAGAATGCGTTTGCAGCACTCGCCACCTGACGTTGGTTTGGCACAGGCGTAATAAAAGCTCCCCGAGTGCAGCGAGGCGATGCTGAAGATGGCCTGGACCGTAGCCTCAACCTCGATTGCTGTTTTCCTGGGTTCGGGATTGCTCGCTACCGTCTTGGCACTTCCCATCGCGATCTCGGCGACACGGCTTCAATGCCTTTTCGCTAGATGGCCCGCCGTGGCCCTGCTGGCCTCGATGGCACTGCCGCTGTATGTACAAGCGGCTTGCTGGGAGTCACTGTGGCAGTTCCTCGGTGGTTGGCCGATCAGTCAGACCCGAGCGGCTGCGTCCCGCGTGGTGGGCGTCACTGCGGTCTGTTGGATACAGGGAGTCGCCGCAGCGCCCTTGGCATTGATTCCCTTGATGGCCAGCCTGCATCGCATCCGAACTTCCCTGGAATCGATCGCCTGGATTGATGTCGGCAGGATGGGAGTTCTCCAGTCGGTCTGGCTGCCGGCACTGATCCCTTCGTTCTTCATCGCCTGGATGCTGTCGGGAAGCTGGGCACTGAGAGAAATGCTAGTTACCAATCTGTACCGAGTCCCAACCTGGAGCGAAGGGATTCACATGGATGTCATCAGTGGCACTGCCCCCTGGGGATCCATCGCCCTGTCATTGACGCCGATGCTGATTTTGGGATCGATCGCGTACCGGGCTGTGGGATGGGGTAGAGCGAAAGAGATCTTGTCGGCCACTGAAGCGAAGCCGATGCTGCGTCTCAGTGATCCGCTCCTGAAATCGATCCTTTGGGCTGCTTGGCTCTCTGTCTCGCTGGTACTTGGCGTACCCATCATCGCGCTAACCCTGCGCGCCGGCTGGAAGGTGGATGCCGACGGATCGGGTCAGTTCTCCCTTGACAGGCTGGTCGAATCCTGCGGAAGCCTATCTGATTTTCGTCCCGAATTGCACTGGTCCTTTCTTCTTGCTAGCAGCGCGGTCCTCGCCTCGTTGCTTCTCGCGTTTGGCCTTCTTTGGTGTAGTGGGTTGACGGGAAAGAATGATGGCTGGCTTGCGGCATCAAGCGCTGCTCTGCTAGCCCTGCCTGGCCCTGTCATTGCACTGGTTTTGATCCGTCTATCAAATGCCCACCCCCTCCTGGCGTGGTGGTCTCATCGCACCTTAGCATTTCCGATCGTCGCAATCTTGTTGCGGATTACCCCGGTCCTGTTCCTATTGCTGCTATGGCGCTGGAATCACTGGCGACGCTCGCAGTCCGAATTGTGGTTCGCCGATGGGCGCTCCCATGTTCATGATGTCGCCGGTGACTTTTTACGCGCTTCATGGCGACTTCTGGCTGGTGGCATCGTCTTGGCGTGGTGGCTGGCAATTGGGGAATTGGGGGCTTATCTTCTAGTACTACCTGCAGGCGTCAGCACACTTGCCAGCCGCATCTTTGAGTTGCTTCATTATGGGGTGCGGTACCAAGAGGCTAGCCTTTGCCTCCTTTTGGCCCTGGTCGCCCTCCTCCTGGCTGCGATCGCCCTTCGGATTCCGGAAGAAGAGTGAACCGATCCCGCAACACATGCGGAACTTGGCTGCAAAATGAAGCCCACGTGAAAATGATCTTCATGACGTTCATGAGTTGCAACGTCCCCCCTAGGCGGCTCGCCGTTCCTCGGTTTCCGACTCCTGCGTCATCGCTTCCTCGTTTGCACGCAGCTTGTGGAATTCGAAGGATCGCAAGGAATCCATCTCTCGTCTTCGATACCGTTTTGATAAACTGCCAACTACCGATGGCGGACAGAGATTGCCTGGCTTTAGAAATGGCCACCCCATGAATCCTACCGAACAACTCACCTTGCCTTATTGGCTTGTGATTCGCTGCATCGTTGCCGTCAGCGTTTCCCTGGCACCTTCATTATTAATCGGACAGCAGGACACCAAGGCTGATCGTCCATTAGTTTCATTGGTCATTCAGACCGCACAGGATCAGCAATCTGTGATTGGCGAAGTGCAACTAGAAGCTCAGGATGGAGGGATGCTACTTCTGGAGCCTAGTGGCCGACTGAATCTGGTTCAGCCCGAACAGATGCGAGAGCGGCGAGAGGAGCCGGGGGGGCTGGCCGTCTGGGGGCAGGAGGAAATGAGCAAGGTTCTTCTTGAGGAACTGCCGGCGGGTTTTCGCATCCATCGAACCGACCATTATATCTTTTGCTACAACACATCAGATGCCTACGCGAAATGGACCGCCGCGCTCTTTGAACGGCTTTACCGAGGCTTTTACAACTTCTGGAAGTCACGTGGGGTGGAATTGCAGGAGCCTCGATTTCCTCTGGTTGCCTTGGTTTTTGAGGATCAGAAAAGCTATCTGCAGTATGCAGAGCAGGAGCTTGGGGAAGCTGCTAAGTCGATGCTGGGTTATTACCACATGATGTCCAATCGAGTCGCTTCGTTCGACCTGACTGGCATAGAGGGGTTGATCGCTCCTGGTCAAAACGTCGATCGGGTTGAATTGGTGCAGAGAATTCTGGCGCAACCTCAAGCCGAACGGACTGTTGCGACAATTGTCCACGAAGCAGTCCATCAATTGGCATACAATTCCGGGCTTCAGGTGCGGCTAGCAGACAATCCGCTCTGGGTCAGCGAAGGCCTGGCTGTCTTCTTTGAATCCCCAGACACTTCCCATGGGTCGGGCTGGCGTAGCATAGGCAAGATCAACCAACACAACCTGATGATCTTCAAGCGGTATCTCACCGTACGCCCCGCAGATTCCCTGACGCAATTGATCAGTGATGACAGTCGATTCCGACAAGCGGAGACATCGGCCTACGCCTACGCGGAATGCTGGGCCCTGACCTACTTTCTGCTCAAGACCCAAACCAAACAGTACATCGCTTACCTTAAAGATCTCGCATCCCAAGATCCGCTAGGAGAGAACGATGCAAAGACGAGGGTGGAACAGTTTCAAAAGCACTTTGGCGAGATAGCTAAGGTGGAACGGCAGTTCATGAAGTTCATGATGAGTCAGCCGTAATCCGCCAAAAGGTATAGCAGTCGAAATGCTGTCATGGCAAGGCTTTTCGGTCAGGTAAATCGATCAGAAATTTCGAAGATCGTCGAGGCGAATCCTCGATTTTTTTGCATCTTTACCCGAAGGAATCGACGTCCATCTCCGATCGTCGAAAAGGCGATGCGAGTTCGCATCTCACCCGATCGACTTTGGGAGCCTTTCCGATGCGTTATGCCATATTGCTAGTGCTTCTTGCCACCAATCTGATTGCTTTGACCGGGTGCACTCCTCGTGTGCGAGTCTTGCCGAACCCTACCGTCCACGATAAGGGGATTCGGTACTACCGTCCCAAGCCCTACCTCATGGTCACCTCGGGTGTCGCTGAGGTGACGACTTCGGAAAAAGAGAAGACCGTCTCCACAACCACCGTTCCAGACCCTCGCTACGTCAATATTCAGTTGGTCTATCTTCCTGACTTTGAAGAAGAGTACGCGATTGACGTTCGAACCGGTTTCGGCACTGCGGATGTCAGCATCAAACTAGAAGATGGATGGAATCTGACCGAGATCAGCCAAAATCTTGACTCGCAGACCGACGAGAACATGGAAGCAGCTGCAAGTCTGATCGGTGCGTTGGGTAGCCTTCCTGTCCCGGCCGGTCGACAGGGTGACGATGCTTCGAAACGGATGATGGGACCTGCCTGCACCGTCAAAGCCACCAATGTACCTCTTGGCTATTACGAATCGGTGCTTGGGCGCGACGGTGCCGGACGCAAGAGACTCTACGGATTCCGCTATGTAGGGTTCCTTCCTTACACCAATTGCCCTCAGGTCATGCAGGGAGCTGAATGCGGTAACTGCCAGACCGCAGACCTGTTTGGACTGGTTTTCGAAGGCGATATGATGGTCTTCAAGCGATTGGGCGAAATCCAGGAGGCAGCCCCTTGCGTGGAGTCGGCTCCTGCAGATCAAGGGGATTCTGCGAAGGTTGAGCGTACGATTGACTACACCAAGGATGGGGTCGCGAAAGATGCGAAGATTACCGTCACAGACAAGTTCGAAATCAAATCGACGCGTGACGATGTGCTCTACGTTCCCCTTCCCAAAATTGCCAACCCTCCCGTAGAGGACAGACCGCTTCAGCAAGGGAGTGGACCCGAGTCGATCCAGGGGGACGAGGAACTGCCTCCCATTCGATAAGCGGTCGATCGATCACCGAGGAACTGGATTATTGAAGCATGTGCCTCGCGTTGTACCTGGGAACCCACTGCGATTTGGAGCTTCAAGAAGGACCGTTTCTCAGCGTTCGGCCCGTTCCCCAGGTGGGTTTGGCAGTTCTGTCTTTCTTGAAGACGCGGAATGTCTACCACCTGGGTTCCCATACAGGATGCAGTTGTGGATTCCCCAGCGTCCATGCGGAGGATCCAATCGAATACTACGAGGGCATGCTCGACGACCGAGCAGATCCGATGTCCGACCGGGCAAGCGTCCGTGAACTGCTTGCCCTTCTGGGCCAAGTTGTTAGAGAAAAAGGCTCGTGCCTTTTGTACCCAGTTTGGAGCGGCGATGAATCCGTAAGTCCAAAAGGGGTCATCCATCGTCGACTGAATCAATTGTCCGAAGAGACCTTCGTTCTGACCGAGCTGTTTGTTTACCAAGTTCTATCTGATTCCTGTGGTGACAGCGAATGTCGTTAGCCCATCATCTCCGTTCATGGCTCATCTGCTTCCGACTCATTTCTCACATGGTTGCTATTGCCAGTCCTTGTTGATCGATGGAGTTGCATGTGTCGGACGGAAATCCTAAAGAGCCATTTCAGGATCTGGTAGGAAGGTCACTTACCGATCCCGTTTTGGAGTCGTACTGGAGAGGCCGTGGCCAGAAGCCCATTGTGCTGGAGTCGCTTCCTCCCGGTCAAACTGCCGATCGAGGGTCCCGTCCCGGCGGGCACTGGAAGAACGAACCGGCTCCGGGATCACTGGCGGATTGGGTCCGCGTCAATCGCACGCTAAGGCAAGAGCAGGTGGAGAAGGTTCCAGCGGACAAGCTGACGTCCGAGGATGCCAAGTACCTTGAAATGCCACGATGTGGTCTATGGCGGGTGACACGCGGTCTGGTGCCACCTTCGCTGGAAGGCAGGCTGGAACGACTGGAGTGGTTGCAGCATTCCGAAGTGGGGTGGAAGAAACGAAAGTTGATTTTGGCGATCAAGCCAGGGGGGCTTCCGTTCAAAGTGAGCCAAGCGTACTTCGACAACTCAGTCGATCGTGCTGTGACGTCGTGGAACCATGCTGACATAGGGATCGAGATACGGAGGATGGCTGCACCGACAAGCCCAGATATCTTGGTGCAATGGACATCGCCCGATGACGACCCTCACGACTTGCTATCCGAACAGGTTCTGGCTCACGCAGACTACCCGGAAGCCAACATGCATCTGGTTTCCAGTCCGCCCCTGCCGATCTGCCTGAACAAAAAGCATCTTTGGGCCAACGAAGCATCCGTCGGCTCGGAAATCTCCGCGCGTCACGACATCGAAAGCTTTGTGCTGCATGAACTGGGGCATTGCCTGGGATTGTTTCATAAGTCGGAGTCGAGTGTGATGTTTGAGATCGTCAAGACCGGACGCCATCGGGCGCTAGATCGCGAATCGATTGACGCAGCGAAAAAACTGTACCAAGCGGAACCTGAGCACTTGGCTTAACGATTGACGCGTCTCTCCTATTCTCTCGATGATTCTCCGACCTCCCTGCCCATGTTGCGAATTCGGTCAAGAGCCTCGCTTGACGACTGGGCGCTGCAAAGCGGCAATCTGGGCCCCGGATTCCGGCTGTATGCGATACTTAGCCGGATCCCTTGGCCCCATTGGGACTGGTGGGGGTGGTGATTATTTCATTGGATCCCATTTCGCTGCTTCAAGATGCAAAGACTTCCAGAAGGTTACCCGACAGTTCACGCCGCATCGTCTGAATTCCCCCGCTGGCAAGCGGGTAAGGCTGCGAAGAAGTGGATGGCTATTACCCCACGGAAATACCGGATGGACGGTTCATGTTCGGTAGCGAAACAGACGGACGAGCTTGATTCCTATCGCGACTTATCGATAGCTTGGCGCAAACCGCTGGGTCGGCTTCGAAGAACGATCCCAACCTGCTGCAATCTTGCGGTTGCCCCCGCAATTATCCCAGATGGGGCGACATGGATCTTGGCGACCATCGAACCCAGAAGCCTGCATCCAGAGATGCGAAGTTGCTTCCTGATAGGGTCGACCGACCAGATTGCCAGCCACTTCGAAAGTTGCTTCCCCAGCCTGACACAGAGTCGCGCACCATTTGGGCTACTTGGTTTTCGTCCCCATGGCCGCTGATCAGAAATCCACAAGGCTGGTCGGCCCAGAGCTCCCCGATGCACTCCAATAACTTCGGAAGGTCGCGGTCCAGTTGCCAGCGTTTGCCATCTGGCCCATGACCATAAGCGGGCGGATCCAAAACGATCAGTTGGTAACGGGAACCACGCCGGACTTCCCGCTGGCAGAATTTCAGCGCGTCTTCGACCAACCATCGGATGGGGCGATCCGACAAGAGGCTATGTTGCGCATTGATTCGTGCCCAAGCCACTGCTGGTTTGCTGCTATCGATATGAGCAACCTGCGCCCCCGCATCGGCCAATGCCAGAGATGCGCCGCCGGTGTACGCGAAGAGATTCAATGCAGACGGTGGCGTTTGGCGAATCGATGCCCCGTGGCATTGCTGCTGCAGCCAATCCCAATGCCATGCATGCTCCGGGAAGACACCCAGATGGCCAAATGGGGTGAAGGCCAACTGCATTTGCAGAGAACGCCAGCGAATCATCCAGGGTTGATCCGCAGGGCGATGGTGCACCCAGCTTGCGTCTCCCTGCTGTTCGATGCAATCGTCGGGTTGCCATCGACTCACTGGAACCCTGGGCTTCCCAGAGGCGGCCGGTGACGGACGTTGGACCAACCTGCCACCGAACCGCTCTAGCTTCCACCCCTGGCCACAGTCCAGAAGTTCGTACTGTCCGGAGTCCCAAACACGGTTGGCTGATCCCTGGCTTTCCATAACATCCATCAAGCTGTCGGGCTACAGGAGGGGACGTCCTTCGTAGGCAGCTGCCAGGATCTGAACGACGTGCAAAACTGGCATGACACTCGATTCCTGCTGGAGATGGCGAGCGATCTGCATCTGGCATCCGATGTTGGCCAGCGCCACCAGTTCACATCGGGACTGCCGAATCGCTGTCGCCTTGCTTCTTCCGAGTGAATCGGCGATCTCCGGTTGCTCGATGTTGTAGATTCCAGCCGAACCGCAGCAGAGGTCGCTGTCAGGGATCGCTACCAGCTCCAAGTTTTCGATCGATTCCAGGAGTCGACGAGGTGCGGCTGTTTCACGCTGGGCGTGTGCCAAGTGGCAAGCATCGTGATAGCCGACTCGAATGGTTCGCGCCAAGGCAGGTGGAGGCTCGATTTGGATGCGATCGAGAAAGGTTAGGATGTCGCAACTCTTGGATGCAAAATCGACTGCATGTTTTTGCGCCGTACTTCCCTCGAAAAGTACCGGGTACTCATGCATGACCGATCCACAGCCAGCCGCCGTGCTGATAATGGCGTCAAAATCTCCTTCGAAGGCACTGAAGTTCTTTGCAGCTTGCTGCTGGGCCTTCTTGCCATCGCCTACGTGCCAAGCAAGGGCTCCACAGCATCCTTGTTCGGGTGGCACATGCACTTCCACACCATTCCGAATCAGGACATCGATCGCCGCTTGATGGATCTCTGGAGCCAGGATTCGCTGAGCACATCCTTCCAGCAACGCGACACGGAGTCGAGCTGTCGTTCGCGGTCGGTAAATCGTCTGACGCTTCGATGAACGCTTGGGCAATTGGTCCGGAATCATCTGCAGCATTGGCTGAAGCGCTGCTGGAGTCCAGAGATTCCATTTTTTTGCGATCCTCCCCAATCGGAGCGCCCAACGGAACCGCCAAGGATAAGGAAGGGTTTGAAGTGCCATCCAGCGGGCCAGCGAGGGACGCTGGTTCGTCTTCTCTCTCTGCAGATCGCGGTAGGGACTGAGTAGCTGGGAGTAAGGCACTCCAGAAGGGCAGTAGGTCTCACAAGCCAAGCAACCCAAACAACGGTCCAGGTGGGGAGCTGCCTCTTCCGCTGCCAGTTCTCCCTCCAGCACCTGTTTCATCAACACGATTCGCCCTCTCGGGGAATCCGCTTCTTCCCCAAGCACCTGATAGGTAGGACAGGTAGGAAGACAAAATCCGCAGTGCACGCAAGTCTGGACCGCATCGGCCATCAGTTTGCCACGCACCCCAGACTGTTCCACAGGAATCCGATGAAGCATGCTTCCCCCAGCCAATTCCGTCCCGATTATCAGTCACCTTGCGCACGCCCAATCGCCCAGACGACCAGCCTCGGGTGTCGCTCACTTCAATTTCATGTCACACTTGGTTCGCTCCATTCTACCTCGCAGGCGATGGGCGAGCGACCCGAAGCACGCAGCTGTGGCTGGCCCGATCAACTGGAACCACCCAATATCTTCAGTCCCACCGATAATTTCGTGGGCCTTTGCATTGACTTGCTGTACTTAGTCCGCTGCTGCGGACGGTACTCGTTCTCGTACCCGACGCCCCAGGGTCCCATCCCTTCTTGTCGAGCACGAATACCACTTCATTGAGCACTAGGACGATGACAACTAGTAACTTAGGCTCCGAAGCCACAATCATTTTTCAAGAGCCACATCTTCCAATGGCCCTGGAACCAATCGATGCATCGACTCCAACGTTCAACTCACTCTGATTTACCCGACGCTGCCGCAGCGAAAGCGATTGCAGGCACAGCAAGCAATAGTGATGTCCGTTTTCTTCCAGCTCGAAATCGATTGCTTCCGCTCCATACGCCATGATCGAGCCAGCCAGTCGGTCTCCCTATCCATCGTGGGACTTTACCCGATCCCTAACCTCGCCATCCACTATCAGTTTTGCTTAATTTTCCATGGCGATTTTATCCCGGTAGATGGTTAGGCGTGAGTCGGGTCGCTTGAGCGAATGGTGGGCGTGGGGTACGATAGCGGACTCTCCGTTTTCGAAGTGAAGCGGTGGCTTGGGTAACCCCACGAATTATCGCTTTGCGGCTTTCGACCGCCATGGAAATCGTCATGAGGCATTTGCTATCGGCACTGGTTCAGAACGTTCCCGGAGTTCTGTCGCATATCTCGGGAATGCTGGCGTCGCGAGGGTACAACATCGACTCGCTGGCGGTAGGCGAAACGGAGGATCCCAATCTTTCCCGAATGACCTTCGTCGTTGTCGGGGACGACAAAGTGCTCGAACAAGTGCGAAAGCAACTCGAAAAGATTGTCACCGTAGTACGGGTAGACGATATCGGTGCCTCCGATTTTGTCGAGCGGGATTTGATGCTGATCAAAGTGCATGCCCCTCCCGGTGGTAAGCGATCGGAAGTTCGCGAACTTGTCGACATCTTCCGAGGTCGCATCGTCGACGTTGGAGCCGACGAGGTGATGATCGAGATCTCGGGGCGGGAAAGCAAGATTGAAGCCTTCATCGATCGGATGAGGACCTACGGAATCAAGGAGTTGGTGAGAACCGGACGCATCGCAATGGTTCGATCCAATCCTGGAAGGCACACGGACGTCGGCGACAGCCCAGCCGACACGATGTAGGGACATCAGAGTTGATGGCCCTGGGAGCAGGGATGCCAATCATTGGATTGCGTCCACTCATTCTGGTAAGCAAACGAAGTAACGGGAAATACCATGCCAGCCACGATCTATTACGACAACGACGCCGACCTCAGCAAGCTCAAAGGCAAGACGATTGCGATCCTCGGCTACGGCTCGCAGGGGCATGCGCAAGCACAGAATCTTCGTGACAGTGGTTGCCAAGTGATCATCGGCCAGCGTCCGGGAAGTCGCAACTACGACTTGGCGGTCAGCCACGGTTTCCAGCCGATGAGCATTGAGGAAGCGACGAAGAAAGCCGATGTGATCAACCTTTTGCTTCCAGATGAAGTTCAAGGAGATCTGTATCGGAGCGAAATTAGGCCGAACCTTCAGACGGGTAATGTCCTGATGTGCTCCCATGGTTTCAATCTCCATTTCGGGCAGATCGAACCGCCTAAGGGAGTCGATACCCTTTTGGTCGCTCCCAAGGGACCTGGCCACTTGGTTCGCAGTGAATTTGTAAAGGGTGGTGGGGTGCCTTGCCTGATTGCAATGGGTGCTGGCGCCAGCCCAACCACCAAGGAAATCGGACTCGCCTACGCCAAGGGAATTGGAGGCACGCGAGGCGGTGTCATTGAAACCACGATTGCCGAAGAAACGGAAACAGATCTTTTTGGCGAGCAAGTGGTTTTGTGCGGTGGTGTTGCCGAGCTGGTCAAGGCTGGCTTTGATACGCTAGTGGAAGCCGGCTATCAGCCCGAAATGGCCTACTTCGAATGCATGCACGAACTCAAGCTGATCGTTGACCTGCTGTACCAAGGCGGCTTGAATTACATGCGTTACAGCATCTCCAATACCGCCGAATTCGGCGATTACACTCGGGGACCCCGCATTGTCACCGAGGAAACCCGCAAGGAGATGAAGAAGATTTTGAAGGAAATCCAAACCGGTCAGTTTGCCCGGGAATGGATCCTGGAGAACAAAGCTGGAGCCCCGGGATTCAAGGCGTCCCGACGACTTCAGCGTCAGCATGCAATCGAGCAGGTTGGCAAACGGTTGCGTGGTTTGATGAGCTGGATTGATGCCAAGGTGGTCGAATAAAATCGGTCCCCACCTCCAGTCGAAACCTAGGAAGTCCAAAACAAAAGGGCTGACTCCTCGACGAGTCAGCCCTTTTTTCGTACATCGGTTGCAGGCAGATAGCTACCGGCGAGTTCCGGTGGCTGCTGGTCGCTGAGCCGCTCTTTGGCCCTGGATCACATACATCTTCGGATCATCAACGATCCAAGAAGTGCTCCATGTCTTCCCGTCGTCGCTGTTGACGACGTTGTAGAAAAAGGTCCGAAATCGCTCGCAACGATATCCGTAGGGGTACTGACTGGTGATGTAGTCGTCTTGCGTCAACTCCTCAATCCCAGGCTTGGCGTAATAATGAACCATGCCATCCGGAGTGAAGCTCATACCCAGCGTCCACCATCCAGTCGTTTCGATCGCAGGACCCTTGAAATCGATCCCCCTTCGATCGCTTCGAATGCGAATGTAGGCGTAATCATGTTCCTTCTTTGTCTGGTGTTTGCTCTCCAGGCAAATGAACATGCCAGGCCAATAAATTTCTTCCTTATCCCGAGTCACAGGGAAGAGGAAATTCGTCTTGGTTTCCTGGATGGTGGTTTCGACGGCTGCACGAAAGGCGAACTGAGGCCCAGAACGCTTTTCCCACTCAGCAATCGGAGGAAGGAAGACACGAGTTGTTACGCTGGGTGTCTGAGCCACACTGACGGGACCACCCAGCCGATATTGAACGTTCGCGATGAAATCGTCCTGGTGCATCGTTCCACTGGGACGATTGGGAATCCCTGTCTGCAACGATTTCATCATCATCGCCCCAGTGCTGCCCTCCAGCCCCCCTTCGGGCGTCGGGACGCGTTTGACAACGTCCGGATGCCCACGCTTGACCCCTTCGTACCAACGGCCGTTGATCGACTTGCCAGCCGGTAGCCTCTGTTGTTCATCGATATCCTCGCTGCTTTTTGGATTCAGCGGCTGGTACTCCCAGCCTTCATCCTCAAAGTCATCGCCCACTTGAGTCAACTGGACTCCGGTACCGGGCACGATGGCGTTCGGGGGAGCCGCCTGGTTGGAAGCCTGCAGGAGGCACAGAAAGAATGTCGCAAATGAGACTCTCCGAGCTGTTCGCAGGAAGGTAGCCAAACCTAGTTTGCATACCCCAATTCGATGTTTCGCTGGCATGGCGTCACTCTTTCCCAGACTTGCGTCCTAGGCTTCCATCCACGTTTTCTCTTCCGATCCGACAAACGCTAGGCGATCGCTCTCGCCTCGCGCGAACCTAACTTCTGTATCGGTTGTTCCGATGAAGGCTGTCGGAATTTTGAGCAGGGAAGAGATCCCTTGCCCGATCGGCACAAATTCCCAACGCTAGCACTCAGAGTGCAGTCAGGAGCATTCCGTGAGCCCTGGCGGTCGCGACCGAGTCCCCACGCATGGACTCGGCCAACCGAAGAAGGTCACCGGGCAGCTTTTGTTGTCCCAATCCAACTGTCGCTATCGATTCGCGTTCATCAACGCAACTCAATGGGATGCTGGATCCGAGGCGTACGTTTCAGCGACGCCTCCACTTCCTCCAGGAATATCTTAACCGGAGTTCCATGAAAGACTTCCAGGTACCCATCAACCGTGGTGGCCACCAATGCCTCGTCACTTGCCGTGAATTCTAGCCAATGAACCGCAGCGCCAGCAGCCCTTAGTTCCAACACCTCACGGCCGGCGACCAAATCCCACACCGAAATCCTCCCTGTCGAATCGCCAATCGCAATCGATTCGGAGTCGGAGGAAACCGAGTGAGATAAAACCAGCGGACTCCGTAGAGATATGGTCTGATCATGCTGCCAGCCCTCCGTATTCCATACACTCAGGTAATGCAAGTGACCAAAAACCAGCAGGCGTCGACCATCGGGAGTGAAGCGAAGGAAATCCGGAGCGATGCGACCTAGCGGCAAGATGGCCATCGTTTCCAGAGTGGCTGCATCAAGAATGTGGACCTGATTGACCAGCCTTTTCCCTATAGCGATCCACCTCTCGTCAGGAGAAATAGCCATGGAGATCACTTCCTGCTGATGCATTTTGGGGGCCATGGTGGTGGCGTCCAGCAGGTAAAACGATCTGTCGGCACCTCCTCTGGCGATCAGGCTTCCAATTCGATCCACGAAGACTGCTTGCTCACAGCCTCCACCTGAAAACAATTTCACTGATGCTCCCGCGACCTTACCTCCTTCATGAAGGGATAAAGAACCATCAGAATCGGTTCCAATCCAGCGATCAGGGTAGCTCCTTCCATGAATGCACGATATGGAATGCGGGGCACCTTGCAGCGAATCCTTGCGCGTCGAACCGCGCTGCCAGTCCATCACCGCAATACCTTCTGAAATGCTCTGGATCACCTTTTGATCGGTGTCCCTCAACCATGTAGAGTTTTCCTGACTGACCGCGTCACTCAGTACGCCGGTGAGGAAACGGCGATGATTGGAGTTTCTCGCCCCCATGACCCGCATCTCGCCACCTCGATCTCCGGTAAACACCGTGGGGAACTGCAACCCTCCTTTGGTTTGGTCGCTGATGTTCGATGAACTGACAACTCCCAGTGCGTACAGTGGCGTCTGATGCTGCTGCCAGGACTGTTCCACCTGCAACCGGAACGAGTCCGTCGCTCCCTCCTGGCAGATCAAACGCACCAGGTGGACCGCACCCATGTTATCCCCACACGCAAAAAAGCCTGATGCAACTTCCTCCAGATCGTTGAACCGATCGGGAAACGACTGACTAGCCAGTTCCCTTCCCTGCAGATCGATCAGGATTAGACGGGAATCGGAATCGGCAAAAAGGATCAGCGATCTTCTTTGGTCCCTTGGGTGCCGTATGACCGAAAGGGACCGGATCTGAGCAAGGCTAGGACCAGCAAGGATACGGCCGACTGATCCATCGAGCGGTACGCTGCAGATTCTTCCATCGGAGCCGCCTGTGATTACCGACGAAGTATCGGGAAGCACCGAAAGAAACTCGACCGCCGATGCCTGATGCGGCGTCGACAAACTACGAATCACCTCCCCAGTCCTCGATTCGATGCAATACACCTCGCTCGATTTCCCTGAAGCAAGCAGCTGGCTGGAACCTGGTATCCAGCGAACGTCATAGACGATTTGACCGGGTATCAATGAGATTTCCTGCAAGCGTTCCCCTGTCTCAAAGTCCCACACGATCACGCGCCCGTCATCGCATGCAGCGGCCAAAAGGGAACCGACGTCATCAAATGCCAGTGCATTGATTTCCGTTTGCAGCGGGTCATATCGCCGAGCGATGTCGAACGGATAGGAAGTGCTATGGATCACCACGGCGCCCTTACTTCCACTAACTGCCATCCATTTTCCATTCGGCGTGGCCTTCATGCACCAAATGGACTGCTGTTCGGTTTCCACCAACTGACCTTCGGGACGGAGTGATTCCCAGAGAAATCGTGTCGCAAAGTCCGTGCTGCGGATCTCCCCCAGCCCTTCCTTCTCCTCATCGAGAATGCGACCCAGCAACTGTCTTATACTCACGGGATCGTTGCGGCTGTACGCGAGACCCGCACTGACCAAATCATTGGTACGCTCCGACCTCAGCAATTGTCGACTCTTCCTGTGCAGTTCAACTTCCTTCTCGAAAAGTTGCTCCTTGAATCGATCGAGTGATTGGGTCTGCTTGCCCAGGGCCTCCGTCTTTGAGTCGAGGTCCTCTTGACGCAATTGCAACTGTTGTTGAAGCCGATGAAGATCGATCGCGTTGCGCACCTTATCGAAGACAAAAACAGAGAAAACCACAAAGACCGCAGCTGTCAGAAAGCTGGCGACTGGATTTCGAGCGATGCGGCGGCGAATACGGGACCAGATTCCGGAGGACCGGACGCTGATGGGCCTGCCTTCTTTGAAATTCAAAAGATCCTCGGCAATCGACTGTGCGCTGGGATACCGGTCCTCAGGCTCCTTCTCTAGGCACTTCATCACAATCCTGGAGAGATCTCGCGGGATGTCTGGTTGAATCACATGAGGTGCAACAGGCTGAAAGCGATCGACCTGACGGATCGCCTGCTCGATTGTCTCGAACGGCGCCGGGACTCTTCCAGTGAGGAGTTGGTAGAGCAGCACACCCAATCCATAGATATCCACCTGCTTTCCATTCCCCCGTTTCCCCATCAACTGCTCAGGGGCCATGTACTGCGGCGTCCCCATCAGATTCAGTGTCACCGTTCGTCCGTCCGCTTCATCGCGAATCAAAGCCAATCCGAAATCAGTCAACTTTGGCTCCAACTCCGCCAGCTCGCCGTTCCATCCCTCCCGCTGCTCCAAGATGACATTGCTTGGCTTGATATCACGATGGACAACACCATTGCGGTGGCTGTATTCCAGCGCCATTGCCAATTTGCCCACCCACTCGATAGACAGGTCCTGACCAATAGTCTCCTGACGCTTCTCAAGCCAATGCTGGAGAGTCCTGCCTGGGCAAAATGCAAACGAAAGGTGAATGGACTCCTGTTGCTCGATCGCCTCATGAAGCAACACAATGTTCGGGTGATGCAATTTGGCGGCAGCAATTGCTTCCCTTAGAAACTGGCGTCGAAGTTGTTGGTCCGACAAGCTTCCAGAAAGGGGCACCTTGAGCGCGACCTGGCGTTGAAGCAATTCATCTTCCGCAAGGTAGACGACACCAAACCCTCCACGACCTAGCACGCGAATGATCCGGAATTTTCCAATTCGCTCCGGCCAACTAGGTCTTAGCGATTCTACGCGGTCTGGTTCCTGAACCTCCATGCCCGCAAAAGAGCCACGCTTGACTGCTTGCCCCGAAACCATCGCGGCCTTTCTAACCGCTAATGTCTTTGGGGCGGAGGAACCTGGGTTGGCCTCATTCATATGCAATCCCCAATCGATAGCTTCCAAACTCCAGTTGCCCACAGTGTATTGGAGATCGGGGATGCCTGCGAATCTTTGTTAGAACTATTGGAAATACACCCCCCAAGACAACGGCATGTATCGAAAGTCAAGTTCAACAGCCCCAGCGACTGTTAGGTCCCATTTCAAGGCCCATCTGGAATTTGCTTGGGTTTCGGTCGCTGCACTGCTACGAATCAAGAAATGCCGGTGGCCACAGCGCCCAATCACCCTCCCTCATGGAGGGTGGGATCCATCGCACACCTTGTATCCGTAGCCCTCGCCTCGACAACTTCATCCCGCTTATTCCTGCCGGACGGATACGACTTACAGAATTGCCGGATGGACCATTTTTTAGGTGAGGAAATCGAAGGTGCAGAGCCTACCAATTGTCGGTGCGAAACGGTGAAGCGGGAAGTCCGTCGCGATTGTAAAGATTCGCTCCTTCAGGATTCATCGAGTATGCATATCGAACGGCCACGGGGACAAGCCCTTCAGGGTGGCGAACCACCACTTGATCGCCATCGATTTCGGCAATCCCCCAATGCCATTTCCGATCCTCACCTGCCACGGCAAAACGCATCAGTGGTTCGCGGCTTTCCTTAGTTCCTTCGACTGGATCGTACCTGCCGACCATCAGGCCGCGACCAACCTGATCAAAATCCAGTACCGCGCGATTTTCTTCGACCCGCATCTCCCGAAACAACGGCCCGGACGCCTGCACTGGCTTCCCGTAGAGATCGCGTAGTGCCCAAAGGGCTAATCGGCGGCCAACTTCCCACTTATTTTTCGGGTGGATGTCGAGAGGATCGCCGATGTCCAAAGCCGAGGCCATTCCTGTCCCGGCGATCTTCAGGCAGCTCCTCTGAGCATCGCGAAAGTGTGCCCAGCCCGAGCTATCGCTAGGGTCGTCCGCTGGCTGCTGCCAACTGGCAAGCTGCACGAAGTAAAAGGGAAGATTCGGATTTCGGAATCCACCCCGCCACTGCGTCAGCATGGCAAGCTTTTTTTCAAAGTACATCTGCTCATCTTCGGGCGATCCAGCATTGTTCTCCCCCTGGTACCAGAGGACGCCCCGAAGTGCCATCGGGAATAACGGATGAATCATCCCCTGATATAGGGTGACGCAGCGTGGGCGAAACATCTTTTCTCCGAATGGATAATCGGGGATCGCAGGTGGCAACGGAATCTGTTGCCCTTCGGCCGTCGCTCTCTTTGACTCCGTCAGCCATCTCTCGACGCCGTCCAACGATGCTGCAAGGTCTATCTGATGCTGTGCCAGGGACTGTCGCATCAGATCGCCGTAGCTCTTCAACGATGGCGTCTCCATCAACGTTTGCTGCGACATCCATAGCTCAATGTTCGTTCCTCCCACCGACGACCGGACCAGTCCAATAGGGACTCCCACTTCTTGGCGTACGGTCCTGGCGAAGTAGTAGCCCACGGCAGTAAAGCCAGCAACGGTTTCGGGCGTACACACCTGCCACTTGCCTCGAACATCCTCTTGTGGGGTGGAAGCGAAATGCATTTCGACTCCGAAATGCCGAATCTCCTTATCACTGGCATTTCGTATATCCTCAGGGCGGTCGCAAGCCCCCACCGGCCACTCCATGTTCGACTGTCCGCTGCAAAGCCAGACGTCTCCCATCAAACAGTCTTCCAGAACGATCCGATTGCTTCCTGAAACCTCCAAAGTCACGGGCCCAGGCTGCAGCGGTGATGGTGGCAGGATGCACTCCCATCGGCCACGAGAGTCGGCAACGGCATCGCCACGAAGGCTTCCCAGTGAAACTGAAATTTTTTCGCCAGGTTCAGCCCAGCCCCATATCGGTAGAGGCGCATCGCGCTGAAGCACCATGTGGGACTGGAAGACTTCAGCCAATCGAACTTCTGCCTGCGCGGTCCGCGATAAACTGACTAGCAAAAGAAGAACTCCAAGCTGCCAAGTGCAGCGATCGATCGCACCAAACAGTCCAATTCTTGACATCTTGCAAGTCCCTCTCCTCATCCCAATCCCCAGTTCTTCGTCTCCTTCTCAGCGTACCATCCCGACGGCGCTGCAGGGCCTCCTAGTCGATGCAGGAAGGATTAGGCGGGAAGGAGTCTACGGATACAAGGAGTGCGATGGTCCTCACACTCCCCTTGGGAGGGTGGCTGGGAGCTTTGGCCGCCAGCATTTCTTGAATAGCGGCAGTGAAGCGACTGCAACCCACCATCAAGCCGCGTGGGCCAAACAACGGCGGCACGCGATGTGAAGGTAACATGTGGGTAAAGGGTGAGTTCGGTGGAACACGCGTTTGGTGCTGGAGCCTACTGGAATAGAGGAAGAATCAAGGTGCAGATTCAGGAAATAGATGGTCAAGCACTTGCGATCTTTCAAGCGATTGGGGATTTGAATATCCGATTCAGCTATGAGACCTCCGCGAAAATGAACTCCGCTTCGGTTTCTGATCAGCGGTTTTTGATTGGACTCAAAAAGCAACGCATCTCGGGAGACCCTGATGCTCGCCTTCTCAATATTTGCTCCGTCTTGGGTATGCCTGATGACTTGATGGTGCAGTACCGAAAGGAGCTACCCCTTGCACAGCATGTTCATTTTGGCTTCGAGTTCGGCAGCGAGCATTCGACTTTTAAGGCCTATCTTGAGTTCTTTGATGTCGTCGATTCCCGAGTCGGTAGCTTGGGGAATAGCGCTGAACGGCAGCTTGTCCATCGGGGATTTAAATGGAAGCCGAATTCGAATGAGCCCGCGAATGTCACTTCGTATTGGTGGTTTCCCCATCTCTCTCGCGAGGGAATCGAGCGGCAGTTGGATGAGCTTTTGAAGGGACGAGAGGGAGAGAAGATCCAAGAAGTCGCAATGAGATTGCTTTCCAAAGCATACCAGCGAACAGCACCTCAAAACCTGTTTCTGCTCGAAGTTTGCGAAGAGCAGAACGATCGCCGTTCATTCGACCTGAATTTTTACCGAGCCGATCTGTGTATGAGGGATGTGGCAGAGGTGTACGCGGCGGCATTGTCTATCCATGGACACTCGACTGCCAGAGGCATGGAGTTCCTTTCTCAAGTCGCACGCGAGCGGTTTGGGCATTTTGCCGGTGGCTTTGATCGCGTCGCTCAGAGTTTCATCACTTTCTATTACGGCTTGAGCCACTACGAACCACTTGGCTGAAGGGAATGAAGATTTCATCTTGCCTTGCCAAGAGTTGCCCTTGGAAACCGAGTATCGATTTGGCATCGTCTTCGGATGGTCACCAGATGGCTCGCCCGTACCTCCAGAATTCCTCCAAGACGCAGCGGAACGGTGGCTTGGGTATCACGTCGGCTGGCACAAAAGAGCAATGGCTTGCCCCGTTCGGAATCCGATGGAACCAATCGACGGTTCTTTGGGTCTCTTGAACTTCAAATCCCCGCTGCTATGGAAGATTGCCACATGACTTGGGTGCTCTGCTTCCGGTTTCACCGAAAACCCCATGCGATGCGTAGCAAAGGGCGAAACGATCGGGCTACATGGAATGCCATCGCCATGCGGAAAATCCTCGCAGGACGAAGATCCTCGCCCCCACGACTTCTTGCGATATCGCGCCACTCCCTTTTCGGGTCGCGCGAAGCCGCGAAGTCAAGAAGAAATCGAGAATCGCCATTCCAAATGCGATTCCTACTTGGAATCTGGTCGAATTTTTCTGCGCGGTGTAGCGATGGAATCCTACCGGCGATCGCTTAGATTTTCCCAGCCATCCTCTTGCGAAGCTCCATCCAAAAGCTGGAAAGCTGGGTTTGAAGCGGTGGCGTTGTCATCAAAATCAACTCCAACTCTTGATCGGTCATCACCTGATCGACCGACTCAGTCGTGGCCGTATACGCACGATCTTCTCCAGGTCCCGATAGTTCGTAAGTCGTATCATCCGCACCTCCAAGGACAACTTCGTCGAAGGTTTCGTTGGAGATCCATTCAAGTTCATTCCAGACCAAATTGTCATTGGAATCGGTTGGACCGCCAATCACCTCCACGCTGGCAAAAGGCCAAGCCAAGTTGCTGTCGCCGGTTACCAGAATCATTGAACCGATCGCGCTTTCTCCTTCGCCGCCGGCTCCTGCCAGGTTCAGGTAGTTGATGACCCGGAGAGCATCCAGGGGAGTGGCACTTCCATCCCCGTTGACGTCGTACCAGAAAGGCGGAACTCCGGGATTAGGAGGCAGGACGCCCTGGCCAACCGAATTGAGGTAATTGATGATCACCAAAGCGTCGCTTGGTTTGACATCGCCGCTGTAGTTTGTGTCGAGCGGATCACGAGGATTCTGCCAATCCGACTGCATGTCACGGGCGCGAATGACAACGCGATGGTCCTCTACCTCACCACTCATCGCTTCTCCGGTTGGCAAAAGGCCACCCGTAGCGCTCAACCGCAATCTCGCGTAGGTGACTCCCAGCATTGCTTCCTCTGGAAGCATCCACTGGAATGTGTTCTCGCCCTGAAAAAGCAGAACCGAATCGCCCAGAGTGTAATGCTCCTCCGGGTGGCTGAACTGGCCGTCCTGATTCGCGTCCAGCCATAGATCAAGGTATCCGGTACCACTGGCGATTAGAGTGACTGTATTGGCGGCACCCAGCACCAAGCGTGGGACTGATTCCGCGGCATCCTCATCTGCACTACCTGTGCTATCGTCGCCCATTCCTGCTGAAGAGGGGAAACCGTCCACTTCGGAATCCAGCAAGGCTCCCAAACGCAAGCCGCTACCTAGACGGTGGCGAGCGCCATCGGAGCCAAGGAGCGTCCCGTAGCTATCGGGAGCGTCACCGAAATCGAACTCAGCGGCTCCCATCGCCCAAAGTTCCCTTCCAAATCCCGGCGTCAATGCGTCAAAAACAAGGGTATTGCCAGTCCAGTGAAATCCGGCTGGCTGGCTGCTTTGTGGTCCTGGGAATACATCGGCAGCCTGGTAGGTTCCTGCTGAAGTTCCATCGGAAAACCAAAGCTCAACTCCAGACTCCGGCGTGTAGGCAGCAAAGTAAAACCCTCCAGGGGATCCGATGGCGCTGGCTCCGAAAGAAACTCCGGAAACCGGACCGGGTACGAGATCGAAAGCGAACTTGGTCCCTTCCATAGTCCCATCGGTTTCCCACCATTCATTTCCGAGGTCCAGAGTGCTTGCCAAAAAATAGATCTTTCCATTGAGCGGAATGAACACCTGTCCCAGGTCGTCGAATGTCATCAACTTCTTCGTCCCGTCGGTGGTGCCATCGGAAACCCAAAGTTCTCGCTGAAAAGTATCGGGAGCGGTAACGCCGCCGAGGAGATAATTGGGGCCAGCGTACCAGCCATAGGACGATAGGTCTTTGAAGTCATACACCATCCTTGTGCCACCGGAAGTTCCATCCGTCACCCAGAGAGCATTTTTCATAGACGCATAGGAACCCGGGAGGTGGAAAGAGGAAGTGTAGCCGTAGTAGTAGTCGTAGTCGTCGTCTCGATAGGTTTGAAAGTACGCGAGAGGATTGCTGGGATCGCGGGGTATCGCGAAGGGATAATCGCTGATTGGATAGGCCCTGACTGCATCATGCCGCATCTCCACGACGAAACCAAAGCTCTGGGAGCCTTGCATCCCACTCGGAAGTGTCTGCAAGAGAGTGAAGATGCCTGGAACGGCATCCCCTTCGACCGATCCTACAACGGCCTGACGCATGCCGGATCCAACCCACTGGGGAATCTCATATCCCACATAACCATTCATTACGCCGTAGTAAACCAGCGTCTGATTGCCGGAGGATGGCGTCACAATCACGTCGGTCCAACCATCCCCGGAGATATCGGCAAGATCTAGATCGAATGCCGATGAAGACATCGCATCTCTTTGCGTCGCGTAGACGTCGCCTGACGCATTGCGAAGGAGAACGACAAGCCCCGAGTCCGAGGTGACGGCTACCAGATCGAGCATCCCCTTTTGATCCATGTCTGCCATCTGGACCAATACCGGTCCTCCTGGAATGGAGATGTGCTGGGTGGCTCCCAGCCCCCCTGCGTGCCCCGGTAGGATCCATAGCTTTCCGCTTGTTGCGTCCGGTATCAACAAATCGCGAATTCCATCCGAATTGAAGTCAACCGCCAGCAGTTGGTCGCCACCCCCATCCAAGTTTCGAATGATCGACGGGGCAAACGACCCCTGTAGATCTTGCTGATAGATGACGATGCGGTGCACGGCCGGGTAGCTGACCGCAAGATCCCATCGACCATCGGCATTCCAGTCGCCAGTCGCAATGTCGGCTGCCCCACTGCCGAGGGCGATTCGTTGATCTTTGAGAAAACTTCCGTCCTCGAAGATCGATACGTAGGGACCATCGGGGAATAGAATCAAAAGATCGTTTGCTTCTCCCCCCTGAAGCGACTCCGCCATCACTTTCGTCGCCTGACCCGAAAGTACGACATCGGGAACATAACCTAACGGTGCTTCTAGAAGATCATGGATCATCCCTCGTCTGCTTACCTGCGTCGCATTCAGGACATGGCTGAGCGTCAGGATGGTGTCTTGGGCATCACCCGGATTGCGGAATGCTACCGAGGTGATCGCTTCGCCCGTCAGTTGTTTAGCGGGATAGATACCAAAGCTTCCGTGACCGAAGTTGGTGTAGGTGATGATCTGACTGTCTCCATCCCCCATCGCAAAATCAGTCAACCCATCACCATTGAAGTCACCTGATGAAAATCCGCTAGCAGATCCTTCCATCGCCAAGCCGATCGGCTGACCGGCCGCAGGAAGATTCTCGGCAAGTGGATAAACCAACCACTGGCTGGGGGAATGGACTCCAATCAACACGAAGCTCGACACTCCATCGCTCGATTCCACCGTCTCAATCGAAGAAAGTCGTCCTGGCAAAGTGCTCCAGCTAATCTCTGCGTCGAATCCTGTTGGTCCCTGCAAGATCACGCCGAACTCATTGAGACCACCAAACGAAATCTCACCCAACACAAGGTCGTCCAATCCATCCGAGTTCCAGTCTGCAACCGCCAGTTCAAGGCCGCGGAACCAGGATGCATCTGGAGAGGTGGGACGGCTCTGGGAGAGGTAGCTGCCATCGGATTTTTTTGTCAGGACCGAAATTCGTGGACTCGACTGGCCAAGCGGATAGGAGACCTCGGTAACCACCAAATCCACCAGTCCATCTCGATTTAGATCCTTGGCCTTCAGTTGGTCAATCGCCTCTTGACCGGATGTCACCGCAATGGGCTTCAACAGAACCGACTCCCCCAACACGACTTGGTAGATGCCATTTCCCACAGCCACCAAAAGATCTTCTCCCGGTTCGCTGTCGATCGAAGCAACCGCCAGAGTTCGAGAGATCCCAGAGACTGAGAGCTGAAACGACAAGCTCATCGAACCGTGAAAACCGTTTTCGTAGACACGCAGCTCGCCTAGGTTTCGGTTGACCAGCGCCAAGTCCTGGTCACCATCGAGATCGAAATCCAGCAGTTCGATTGCAAAATCCGTAAACCCCAGTTGATCCGCGGTAAAATCGCCATAGGGTAGCACTCGTTGGATGCCGCCTTGTCCGTCTCCCAGAAGTATTTCTCCTGGCACCGCGAAATCGACCGCTCCATCGCCATCGAAATCGGCTTGCTTGATCGCCCCAACCTGCCCAAAGCGTAGGCCATCCGCACCGGAATACTTGAATGGCTGCCCCACCGAAGGTATCAGGTCCCGAATGACTTTCGTTCCTTCCTGCGTGCCATCGGTCGACCAAAGTTCGTATCCGAAATCCTTCGTCCCAGCTGTGAAAACCACTTCTGGACCGATGGGTGTAATCGAATCGATGGGAGCATAGCCTCCCTGAGCAAAAGAGGCCGTCACAAGATTTGTTACTAAAAAATCGCCGTCGGCCTTCAAGAGGATATTTCCCGCTTCACTATCGGCGATGGAGAAGTAAAGATTGCTGCCGTCCGACGCGAAAACGTTGGGCCAAAAAGAAGCAGCATACTGGTTTGGCTCCAGAGTCAACCAAGTATGGAACTCGCCTGCTTGCGGATCGAAATAGAGGAAGTCCTCGGTTCTGCTTCCAACGCCTTGCTGGACTTCACGTCGGAACACCAGCTTGTCGGAGTGAGTCGTCAAATCGTCGATCCATGTCGTCTGCGTGCTGGATCGGAAGTCTCGAATCAATTTTGCATCGCCGACCAACCCTCTGGTCACCCAAAGCTGTCCGTGGTTTTCGATAAAAAAGGTGTCGTTACCCAGCGTCACGATCGAGTCGATCGAACTGCTGGACTCTCCGGGCTTTACGTCTCCCAGCATGATCGCTTCCTGGACCGGCAGTAGTGCCAGCAAGCGGCGGCACTCCAGTTGTTCCAGACGAAGCCGTCGACGCCTTCCATTGTTCATGATCGACTGTTTCGCGGCGACGTTCCTTCGATCGGTGCGATACCCTCTCCGCTGAAACCAGTCACTCCAACGCTTCACCATCAAGCCGGTTCGGTTCATTCTTTTCTCGAAGGAAAAAAGGATCTCGCTCGACTTGTCGCACCTGTGACAAGCCTGGTCACATCCCTTCAATTTAACGAAAACAGGACATGTTCGCCAATAAACCATCAGTTTCCCAAATCGGCATCATGGCCTTGGGATTAAGCTGCACAGGGTCGATCGGGCGATTGACGGCAGAACGCCGGGATGCCAAAAAATTCCAATTGATCCGATGGGTCGTTGTATACTTCTCCAGGCTAAATCCACACCACAAAGGGCAACCATCCATTCCAAAGATCGCGTCGAATTCCGAGATGCGATGGCGAAGGGAATCATGAAACGGAAATCACCTTTGAATGCCTCGATCCTGCAACTCATCCCTACATTCCTTTTCGACACCATCCTTCCCTGCCGGATCGCTCTTCTACCGTTGATTTTCTGGCACGCTTCATTTTGCTGTGCTCAGGACCAAACGCCTGCAGCCGTTCGCCTGATCACCACTCGCTGCCTGCCATGCCATGCAGGGTCGGAGCCCGAAGGAGGGCTCGATCTCTCCTCCCACGCCTCTGCCTTGCGAGGTGGCGAATCTGGCTCGGCAATCGATCCAGCATCCCCAATCGCTAGTCGCCTATGGATGCAAATTGAGTCTGACCAGATGCCGCCAGAGGATCCCCTTTCGTCCGACGAGAAAGAGGTCATCCGCCAATGGCTGATGGCGGGGGCTCCTTATCCCAAAGACGCTCTCGACCGCTACGCTTTCACCACCGATCGAAGGGCTGGTGCCGACTGGTGGTCCTTCCAGCCACTTCCCAACCATTCGTCCGATCTGCTGACGCTTGATCCCAAACAGCATCCGGTCGACTTTTGGATTGACCGAGCACTTCAAGTGAGAGGTCGGCAGCAGGCCGAATCGGCATCACCCCGAACTCTGGTTCGACGACTCTTCTACGACCTAACCGGCTTGCCCCCATCTTTCGATGTGATTCAGGCGTTCGAACGCGATCCCAGTGAGAAGGCATGGCTGGAGCTGGTCGATCAGTGCCTCGCATCGCCCCACTACGGCGAACGCTGGGCCCAGCATTGGCTGGATATCGTCCGCTTTGGTGAAAGCCATGGGTTCGAACACAACCAGCCACGCGATCATGCATGGCACTATCGCGACTGGGTCATCCGTTCGCTCAACCGCGACACACCATACAACGCATTCGTTCAGATGCAATTGGCCGCCGATAGTTTGACCCAAGACGGCTACGAAGCCGCTGCAGCATTGGGCTTCTGGGTGGCCGGGCCGCACAACACGGTTCTTGGAATCAGCGACGCGATGAAGGAGACGGTGCGGCAGCAGGAGCTAGAAGAAATTGCGTCGGTTGCTGGTCAGTCGCTTCTTGGATTGACGATCCACTGCGCCCGCTGCCATGACCATAAGTTCGATCCAATCCCAGCCGAAGATTACTATCGATGGATCGCCAACTTCTCCAGTGTTGGTCACGGCGTTGCCTCGGTCTCGCGCGATCAGGATCCAGCTGCCCCACATCGCCAACTCGCAACGCTGCGACATCAGCAGGTGAAGCGAGCCGAACAGCTCGGCCTCCCTTCACTGCTCCAATCCAGCAACGCCCTGTGGACTACCTTACCCGCCACCGCCAACCGCCCAGGCGACCGCTATCGACTGGAGATCCGAACCTCTCCCACCGTTTGGGAGAACCCCAATCAAGCAACTCAGGAAAACGACTCGCTTTGGCTGCGACTCATGGACTCCCAAAAAAATCCGCTTGCCGAACACCTACTTGCCACAACCTCCTGGCTCGCTGCAGGACAAGCCCAGGATTTCCAGACGCACTCGATCGACTACTGGGGCAACGGAGCTGGCAGTGCGACGTTATGGCTTGGCCCCGCCACCGCCAACGATCGATTCGCAGCGGCCATCGACCATCTTCGCATCGTTTCAGATAGCGGAAAACTGGTGTACGAGGAGTCGTTCGATGGCTTGCAGCCCACCCAGCACTCCGGCACGCAGGCGTCCACCCAATTGCCGATCTATTTCAACGCAAGGGTCCCTGGATGGAATCAACAGGGGATCCATGCACTGCATACAATCCAGTACCAACCGAACGCATGGGCCGTGCAGATCTACTCAGGCACTCCAGCCGCTATCCCGGAGTCGGCCGACCCAAAGTGGACTCAGTTGAGAATAGAAATCGAAAGGATGGAGCAAACTTTGAAGGGGGTGGAGGTGTTCAGTCATGTCCCCCGGCTCGGACCTCCGATTCGCCTCCTCCGTCGCGGCGATGTGCTACAACCGCTCCATGAAGTCAAGCCTGGACCAATCCAATTGATCTCCCAAAATGGCGATTTCACCAACTCGAAGCCTCAAAGCACGCAAGCTTTCTCCGATGAAGCTCTTATCCGATTTCAATTCGCTCAATGGATTACCCAATCAGACAACCCACTATTCCACCGGGCCATCGTCAATCGCGTCTGGCAGCATCACTTCGGTCAGGCACTCACTCGCCATCCGAATGATCTTGGCTTTCAAGGCGGACTCCCCTCGCACCCCGAATTGATCGATTTCCTCGCCTGCTGGTTTCGTGAGCGAAATTATTCTCTCAAGCAGTTGCATCGCCTACTGGTGACATCGAAAGCCTATCGCCAGGCCAACCAGGCTCGGGATCCCAAGTCCATGGAGTCCGACCGAGACAATCGCTGGTTGAGTCGGCGAGACCCGCAACGGCTGGATGCCGAACAGTTGCGAGATAGCCTCCTCGCTTCCAGCGGGCTGCTCGATCCAACCCCCTACGGTCCACCCTATCGCGATGTGGCGATCGACGTCATCGGTGCCGCACACTACTACCGTTTCGATAAGGATTGGGAACCGTCGCAAACTCGGCGAACCATCTACCGATGGCGTGTCCGAGGCGATCGCAGCGGGCTGCTCGATTCCTTCGACTGCCCTGATCCCTCGGCTAGCATCGCAACGCGAACTCGCACCACTACTGCTGCGCAGGCGCTGGCGATGTGGAATGAGCCGTTGGTGGAAGTGGCGTCCCAACGGCTGGCGGAAAGAATCGAACAGGATGCCATCGACCAACGCGAACAGATCCGGCTGCTCTGGCGGCAGATTTTATTGCGAGATCCTACCGACACGGAGCTTCAACAGGCGATCGATCTAAAGATCCGACACGGCTTGGCCGTTGTCTGTCGTCTACTTTTCAACACGAATGAATGGATCACGGTGGATTGATGGATAAAAAAATGCCTAGTGGCCACGAGGACGCGATTTGGAATCGTCATGATTTCCTCCGGTTCGCCGGAGGTGGCTTGGTGTCGACCGCGCTCTGGACGCTGCTCCATCGCGATCAACCGCTCCAAGCATCCAACCTCGATCCGCCTGCCACCTTCTCGCCTGCTGCCAAAGCCAAACAGGTGATCCATATCTGCCTAGTCGGCGGATACAGCCAGATCGATTCGTTCGACTACAAACCGGAACTCGAGAAGCGGGACGGACAGGCGCTGGGCGGTTTGGAAAAGCCCGATACTTTTTTCGGAAGTGCCGGTTTGCTTGCCAAGAGCCACTGGGCGTTTCGGCAGCATGGGAACAGCGGTCTCTGGGTTTCCGATCTGTTCCCGCACTTGGCAAAGCAAGTGGATCGTTTGGCGATGGTCCATTCGATGAAGGCGGACACAGCCAATCACACACCGGCCACCTTCCAACAGCTTTCCGGATTTCAGGCCAATGGCTTCCCATCACTCGGTAGCTGGCTCTCTTTCGGACTAGGATCAGAAAACGATTCCCTTCCTACCTTTGTCGTCCTGCCCGACAACCGAAGTCTCCCCAGCGGCGGGGCGCTCAATTGGAGTCAAGGATTTCTGCCAGCCAAACACCAAGGCTCGCTGCTTCGCACCTCCGACCCGCCCATCCCCAATCTCTTCGGCCGCTCTCCGCTTGCGGAAGAATCCCAGAAGGAAGCGCTGGCGCTGCTGGAAACGTGGAATCGAAACCATGCATCGGGGCGCACCGACCAGGATGCGCTGGACGCCCGCATCGATGCATATCGCTTGGCCGCACGCATGCAAGTCTCTATCCCGGAGGCTCTCGATTTTACCGATGAGACCAAGGAGACGCAGCAGCTTTATGGATTCGACCGGCCAGAGACGGCCGATGTCGCGCGTCGCTGCCTACTCGCACGACGTTTGATCCAGCGAGGTGTTCGATTTGTCCAAATCTTTTCTGGTGGCTGCTTCGGCGGTTCGCCTCGCCACGGGTGGGACAGCCATGAAGATTGCCGAACCGACCACGCCGTCGAAGCCCTCCGAATCGATCAACCTGTCGCCGCCCTCCTAGAGGATCTTGCCCGCTCCGGCCTGCTCGATCAAACCCTGGTTCTATGGACCACCGAGTTTGGGAGGACCCCATTTGCCAACGCCCCTGCGGGAGTCAAAGGGCTGGGGCGAGACCACAACCCGGAGGGGTTCACGGCGTGGATGGCAGGTGCGGGTGTAAAAGGAGGCAGTGCGTTTGGAGCGACCGACGAATTGGGGTGGAAGGCAATCGAACATCCAGTGTCGTGGCCGGACTACCATGCCACCGTGCTGCACCTCTTGGGAATCGATCACCGGAAATTGACCTACTACCACAACGGCATCCAACGAAGGCTTACCAATGTCGATGGCGAGGTGGTGGAAGCTCTGTTGTCATGAAGCGACCGCAGAGGGAATCACCCCGATCGCCGAAAGCAGTTTGACCAACAGGTAAGCAATCCCACCCGACACCGGAATTGTCAAAATCCATGCCCACGCCATCCGCTCGACGACGGTCCACTTGAGCGCATTGAATCGCTTGGCCGACCCCACACCCATGATGGCCGAGGAGATGTTGTGAGTGGTGGAGACTGGGATGCCTAGCCACGAAGCGAGGCCAATGACGAACGCGGAACTGGTTTCTGCAGCAAAGCCATGCACCGGCTGTAGTCGCACCATCTTGTGCCCAAGCGTGCGGATAATCCTCCATCCGCCTGCTGCCGTACCGGCCGCCATGACCACCGCGCAAAGGATTTTGATCCACATCGCAATCTCGAAATCTTTCTTCCCTTCGGGTACTTCGACACGGAGGAAATTCAGCCATTGGGGCAGCCCTTCGAATTGACCATCCGTGGTGCCAGCCAACAATGCCAGAGCGATAATGCCCATCGTCTTTTGAGCGTCATTGGTTCCATGCATGAATCCCATCGCGCCGGCACTAACCATCTGCGCTCGCCCAAAAACCGATGACACCCAGCGGGGCTTCCAGTTTCGGAGCAGAAAATAGAGGATCCCCATCAATAGGAAGCCAATGAAAAATCCGAGGGCTGGGGAGGTGAACATCGGCACCAACACCTTCCAAAGCAATCCCTTCCCCTTATACCAGTGCTCTGCGTCCGGTTGCGACCAGATCACCACGCTCCAGCTCTGGGCCATCGCCACCGAAGCCCCAACCAATCCGCCGATCAGGGCGTGGCTGGAGCTGGAAGGCAATCCCCAGTACCAAGTCACTAGGTTCCATACGATGCCACCTAGCAGCGCACAAAGCAACACTTCCTGAGTCACCACCTTCGTATCAACCAACCCCGATGCGATCGTCTTCGCTACGGCCGTTCCCCAGAGAGCGCCGATCAGGTTGGTAAATGCCGCCAGCGCAACGGCCTGGCGTGGACTGAGCACTTTGGTGGCGACCACGGTGGCGATCGAATTGGCGGTGTCGTGAAACCCGTTGATGTATTCAAACACCAGGGCGACAAGTATCACGCAAAGAATGAGCGTCATGGGAAGATGGCCCGAAAAGAGACGAAAAGAAAGCAACGCCCAAATCAAGCGTTCTTCATGGCGATGTAGGAAACAACATTGCCAACATCGCGGCAGCGATCAATCACTTTTTCCAGGAGGTCATAAAGATCCCGCACCAGCATCGCCTGAATCGGTTCGTACTTTCCGCTGTAGACCTCTCCCAGAAGGCGGATGATCACCGCGTCGGCTTCGCTTTCGATCGCTTGAAGACGATCCAGTAGCGCCTTCATCGTCTCTAGAGGCGGCATCTTTCGGAGGTGCCCGACCATCTCGCAGATCGTCGCCGTCGCGCGATCGATCAATTCCATTTGCTGCCCGAAGTCGACCCCCTCCAGACGCTGCGGCGCGAGGTTGAATCGCTCCGCAAACTTCTCAATCGTCTTGGGGATCCGGTAGAGGGCGTGAGCCAGAGAGTCGATATCCTCGCGTTCCATCCCCGTCACAAAGGTGCTGACCAGCTCTTCGCGGATTTGTTCGGTGATACGGCGATCCTTGCTTCGTGCCAGTGCGAATTGATCGAGAGGCCGAGCCGTTTTGCGATCCTTCAGTAACTCGATCAGCAACTGCGCCGAAGCTCGCGCCTCCTGAGCGCTTTGCTCCAACATATCAAAGAAACGCGCATCCTTGCTGAATAGCTGTTGGATGGAAAACATGAAGTGACCTCATGCAAAGGTTCGAAAAGACCCTACGCTTTGCGAGCCAACCACCATGAAAAACTTTTCACGGAAACCAGCGCCATAAACCATGCAGTGCAATAGTTCCCCGATTCTCCCTGCTGCCGAACATCGCGGAAAGGGGGGAAACCTAGAGAAAGCCGCTCAAGGCCTGCAAGGAATCTAACGAAACCGGCTGCTTGCGCAGCACTCCCCTCTTCGGTAGCCACCATCGCCAGATGGTGGACGATTGGTAACAAACGTTTTCCGAAGCCCTCCACCGCGTGGCCGCGGTGCCTACGAGCGAACAAGATCACTACGATTTTTCGGGTTCCACCAGAGCCGCAGACCGAGCGCGTTGAAGACAACGGCAAGGCTGGATACGGTCATCGCTATCCCGGCCTGCACGGGAGTCAACTGCCAGCCAAATAATGGTTTCAGCAAACCGGAAGCCAACGGAATCAACAGTAGGTTGTAACCAAAAGCCCAAACCAAATTCATCCGAATATTCGCCATCGTCGCTCGCGACAATTCGATCGCCACTGGCAGCCTCGCAAGATCACTTCCCATCAAAACAACGTCCGACGTATCGATCGCCAAATCGGTCCCTTTCCCCATCGCAATTCCGACATCCGCCTGAGTCAGCGCAGGACCATCGTTCAGCCCATCTCCCACGAACGCCAAGCGATTTCCAGCTTGCTGCCGTTCTCGAATCCATATCGCTTTGTCTTTTGGGGAGCATTGCCAACGGTACACCCGAATCCCCGTCGCCGCCGCCACCCGCTCCACCGCCACCTCCCGGTCACCACTGAGCAGCGAAGGCTCAATCCCCGCACTTTTCAGCCGCTGAACCACCGCCGCCGACTCCGGCCTGATCGCGTCGTCGATCCACAGGGTTGCTACGTGCTTACCCCCGATTCCAATCAGCAGCTCCGTCCCTAGCTCATCCGACGTCGGCCGCTTTCCTTCAAGTTGCGCATCCCATTTGCACCCCATCGATTCTAAATACTCGCGGCTTCCCAAAGCCACCGACTGCCCATCCACCGTTCCAGCAATTCCCTTCCCTGGGATCGCTTGAACTCCTTGCGCATCGGACCAACGAAGGTTGTGTTTTCTCGCAAAGTCCAGTACTGCGATCGCAAGCGGATGCTCCGACCGCTGCTCGATCGCCGCCGCAGACCCCAACCATCGTTCCATCGCCTCCCGGTCGCTCGCCTGCCACGACGAAACCACTGGTTTGCCTTCGGTCAGCGTTCCGGTCTTATCGAGCCCAACAGAATCGATTCGACTTAACGATTCCAGGGCCGCTCCGTCTCGAAACAGCACTCCCAACTGTGCTCCCTTCCCAATTCCGGCTACGAGACTGGTCGGGGTTGCAAGTCCCAATGCACATGGGCATGCAACCACCAGCACGGCGATCGCATGAATGGCCCCTTCGATCCAGCCGTCCCAACCCTGCATCACCATCCAGGCGATGAAAGTGATGGCGGCTAGAACCAAGATGCCATGAACAAACCAAGGGACGATTCCGTCGGTCAGTCGCTGAATTGGAGGCTTGCTGCTCTGCGCATGCTCGATCCACTGCCGTATTCTCGATAGCATCGCTGCCTCGCCACTAGCCAGCGTCCGAATCGCCAATGCTCCAGTTCCATTCCGGGTTCCTCCGATGACACCATCCCCCGTGGCACGCACCACCGGCATCGACTCCCCGGTCACCAGACTCTCATCCACCTCGCTCTTCCCTTGCTCCACCTTCCCATCGACCGGTATCCTTTCCCCTGGTCGTACGATCACCAAGGTTCCAGGAACGATCTGACCGATCGGCACCAGTCGCTCGCCCGCGGCATCGACAATACGACCTTCGGTGGCTTGCAGACGAAGCAGACCCTGCAGCGATTTTCCGGTCGCTTGTTTCGCCATCGACTCCAGCCACCTACCCAGCAAGGTAAGCGAGATCAGCATGGCAGGAGTTTCGTAGTAGGTATGCCTGGTTTGCTCTGGAAGCCCCGACGGGAAGAAGGTGACCCAGCAACTAAGCAGCAGAGAAGCCAGGCATCCAAGAGCGATCAGGGAATTCATGTCCGGCTCGTTGCGCAGCAAATGACGCAGGCCAGTGACCATCATCGATCGCCCTGGGAGCAGCATCGCGCCAAGGGCCAGCACGGCGAATCCGATTTCCCAGGATCGCATCGGCATCCACCGCATCATCTGCTGCATCCACGATTCCCAGAACATCGGCAGCATGGAGAAAACGAGAAGCGGTAGAGAGAAAAGGAGGGAGCCGACGAAGCGCTGGAGGGGAGCTGAATGCGAGAACCCGGTTGGCTGGTCGGCAGGCAGGGCAGTGGCAGTAGCGTTCGTTTTCTCGACAACGCCATAGCCAGCTTTTGAGATCACTTCGGAGATAGAGTCCCAGTCCAACTGTGACTCATTCCATTCGATCGTTGCCTGTTCGCCAGCGAGGCTCACCGCAACACTTTGTACCCCCGGCATGCGCGCCACGACGCGTTCGATGCGCGCCGAGCAGGCGGCGCAGGTCATTCCTTCGATACCGACTGATTTTTTCACAGTGGAGATATTTTCAGAGTGGAATCGTCGACTCCCGCGTGACCTCCGCGCGGTAACCTTCTTCTTCAATTGCCTGGACGCATGCCAGCCCCACCGATTCGACAGTCTTCACCACAGCCTTCGAATCGGCAAGAGACACATTTGCCTGGACGACACCTGGAACCGCCTGCAGCGCTTCTTCCACTGCCTTCACGCAGTGCCCGCAGCTCATCCCCTCCACCTTCAACACCAGCTCTTTCATCGCTTCTTGATCCTCGCATGAGCCCTTTTTGGACTTAATGGCACGGAGCCCGCCACGGACCAACTAGACATCCACCCAGCGGCTCTCCATTTGCCGCTCATTCTACGCAGCGAGAGAAGAAAAGGAGCCTAGTTTTGCCCAGGAAAATGAATGATGCGCTTTTGGAAAGAAGGGAATCCAAAGAACCCAGCCGCTTGCGCGGCTTGGCTACTATCAGGCAGAAGAATGGTCGATAGACCAAAACTCCGCTGTTCGCCAGCAACACCATCCCGAAGTGGCGGAGCCACGCTTGTCGAGGGCCGAACGGCCGAAGTTCAAGCGTCCTATGCCGAGCTGGCACGGGTGAGACGCCCGTGCCACGAAGGCAGCTTCTGTGTTGGCCTTCCGGGAATAGGCGGAATCCAAAGAACCCATCCGCTTGCGCGGCTTGGCTACTATCGGGTAGAAAAAAATGGTCGATAGACCAAACCGCCGCTGTTCACCGGCAACACCATCCCGAAGTGGCGGCACCACGCTTGCCGAGGGCCGAACGGCCGAAGTTCAAGCGTCCTATGCCGAACTGGCACGGGTGAGACGCCCGTGCCACGAAGGCAGTTTATGTGTTGGCCCTTTGGGTCTGAAAATTTCGCTAACCTGCTTGTTTTTTTGATTTCTTGCGAGGAGCTGCCTTCTTGACGACCACCTTCTTGGTCGCGACTGGCTTGACGACCTTATTGGCCTTTTTGGCAGATACGCTGCGGTCGGCCTTAGGAGCCGCCGGCGCACGCTTGGATGCCGACTTCGCCCCCTTTGCCTTCTTGGGCTTTGCCTTCTTCACACCAGCCACCTTGGTGCTGCCTCCGAAAATCGCATCCCAACCTACCGAATACTTCTGATTGCTGCCAACTCGTGTGATCGTCACAATCCAGATCCTCTATTTCAAAACAATCACGGAATAAAAACCAAACGCCCCTACGAACCATCGTCCACGAATCTTTCGTAAACGATCGTCAAGCGTTCCCAAGATTACGAATGCAGTTTTTTGTAGCGGAAGCGACGAGGCTGGTCATCACCAATCCCCAGCCGCTCCTTTCGCTGTTGTTCATAAGTCTGAAAATTCCCTTCGCACCAGTGCACGTACCCATCCCCTTCAAAAGCGAGGATATGGGTTGCAATCCGGTCTAGAAACCATCGATCGTGGCTGGTGACCACGACACATCCTACAAAACTGAGAATCGCTTCCTCAAGAGCTCGGAGCGTATCCACATCGAGATCATTGGTCGGCTCGTCCAGCAGCAAGACATTGCAACCCCGCCGCAATAGCTTAGCCAGGTGCACCCGATTTCGCTCCCCACCCGACAACGCCCCAACTTTTTTCTCTTGATCTGTCCCCTTGAAGTTGAATTTGGAGACGTAGGCACGGGCATTCATCTTCTTGCCGCCCATCTCTAACCAGTCGTTCCCGCCACTGATCTCCTGATAGACGGTTGCGTCCGGATCAAGTGAATCACGGCTTTGATCGACATACCCCAGTTCCACCGTCTCCCCGATCCGAAGATCGCCCGCGTCGGGTTGGTCCTGCTGAGTGATCATCCGAAAGAGCGTTGTCTTTCCCGCTCCGTTCGGGCCGATCACCCCGACAATCCCACCGGCGGGCAATCGGAACGAGAGGTCTTCGATCAATACCTTATCTCCAAACCCCTTCTTCAGATGGTCGGCCTCCACCACCACCTCGCCCAGATGCTTTCCAGGCGGAATCTGAATCTCCAATTCATCTGGCCGATCCTCAAACTGCTCGCTAGCCAACTGCTCGTACGATGCGATTCTCGCTTTGCTTTTGGCTTGCCTAGCCTTGGGGGACATCTGGATCCACTCCAGTTCCCGCGACAGGGTCTTTTGACGCGCAGCCGACTGCTTCTGCTCGATCTCCAATCGCTTCTTCTTCTGCTCCAGCCACGCCGTATAGTTCCCTTCGAACGGGAAGCCCTGGCCGCGATCCAATTCCAGAATCCACTGCGCGACATTATCGAGGAAGTAACGATCGTGCGTGACGGCGACGACGGTGCCAGGGTATTGAGCCAAATGCTGTTCCAGCCACGCCACAGCTTCCGCATCGAGGTGGTTGGTCGGTTCGTCCAGCAGCAGCAAATCAGGTTGTTGAATCAGAAGTTTGCATAGCGCCACGCGTCGACGCTCGCCGCCGCTAAGTCGATCGACTGCGGCGTCGCCCGGGGGCAAGTTCATGATCGACATCGCCACTTCCACTTGGCGATCCAGTTCCCAAAGATTGTTGCTGTCGATGATGTCCTGTAATCTGGCCATCTCATCGCACAGCTTTTCCATCTGCTTGTCGTCCGTAACCGATCCTAGCAACTCGGAAATCTCCGTGTAGCGATCGACCACTTGACGGCGTTGCGAGACTGCCTCTTCGACGTTCCCTTGGACATCCTTCTCCAGATTCAACTGGGGCTCCTGCGGAAGAAACCCGACGGTGTGTCCCTGGGCGAGGCGAGCGGTGCCATCGAAGTCTTTATCTTCGCCCGCCATGATGCGCAGCAAAGTCGACTTCCCCGCACCGTTAGAGCCGAGAACCCCGATTTTGGCTCCAGGATAAAACGCCAGCCAGATGTCCTTCAGAACTTCTTTCTGTCCTCGCCGTTTTGTCAGCCGCTCGATCGTATAAATATATTGACGATTCATCGGATTGTTCGTGCTACCCCGGTTGAGTTCGCTCGCTGCTTGCTATCGACACTACGAGAAATTTTACCCGTTTCTAGTTCCCTGGATAGAACCGGAAAGGTAAGTCGGCGATGTCTGAGACGGAAGAGCCATTGGGATTTCGCAGCAAATATCCGATACGTCGCTGCCGACAACTCTTGGTAGCCAACGCTCCCCGGTAACCAACGCGGCCACGCGGTGGAGTGGCACGCAAATCTTCCATTCAGCAAGTCCACCATCTGGCGATGGTGGCTACCGCATGCGAGCGAATGGGCACTCAGTTGAAAAAGCTTCCTCGTAGCCAACGCCGAACGAAAGTGCCTTCCGGGAAGCCGACGGACACCGGAGAAGTGAACCCCTACCAATAGCGCTCCAGAACCAGTCCACTTGGCTTGCCATGCTTCGGCTTGGGAAAGCCGCGTTGCATGAGCGCCACTTCCATCTCCTCGAGCATATCGGGGTTGCCGCACAGCATCACCGAAGCGGAGTCGGGATGGATCGACGAATCGACAGCGTCTTCCAACTGTCCATCAGCAAGCCGCTGAGTGATCCTGCCCGAGAGCGAATCACAACAGGATTCGCGCGAGATCACAGGTAGAAATCGAAAATGCCCACGGCGATCTTGCTGCATTTGAAGCCACTCTGGAACATAGGCAAGATCTCGCTGAAACCGAACTCCGTGAACTAGCACAATCTTTTCGAACCGACGCCAGATGTCCGCTTCTAGCAACATGGCGCGATAGGGTGCGATCCCGGTTCCTGTTCCGACAAGCCAGAGGGTCTTTGCGTCAGCAACTTTTTCCAGGGTGAAACCACCGGCCGCTCGCTTGGAAACATCAATTCGGTCGCCTGGGGTCAGCTGATCCAGTCTCGGTGTTAATAAACCTTGTTCCACTCGGACGATAAAAAACTCAATCTCGGGCCCGCTCGGTGAAGCAACGGAATAGGGCCTGTGCAGATGCTCTTGCTCCACAGGAAGGCCCAACTGAAGAAATTGACCTGCTTTAAAAGGTGCGATTCCAGTGCCGTCAATCCGAAGACTGAATAGTCCATCCGACCACTGCGTGCGTCCCGTCACGCGGCTTTCCACCCATTCCATATCCACCTCGCTCAGGAGAAGCCATCCATTCGTCGCGGACCTTCCTCATGGTAGTGGATCCGCCTGGGCCAGAGAACAAGCTGGGCAATGGAAAAGCGAAACAAGGTCTTGGTAAACAGCGGCATTTCGTAACCACCGCTCCCCGGTAACCATCGCTCCCCCGTAGCCACCGCGGCCACGCGGTGGAGTGGCACCAAAATCGTCCAATCAGCAAGTCCACCATCAGGCGATGGTGGCTACCGCATGCGAACGAATAGTAACCAACGCTCCCACGTAGCCGCCGCGGCCACGCGGTGGAGTGGCACCAAAATCGTCCAATCAGCAAGTCCACCATCAGGCGATGGTGGCTACCGCATGCGAACGATTAGTAACCAACGCTCCCACGTAGCCGCCGCGGCCACGCGTTGGAGTGGCACGCAAATCGTCCAATCAGCAAGTCCACCATCTGGCGATGGGGGCTACCGCATGCGAGCGATTCGTAGAAAGACTTCCGCCAGCTCGTCCGCATTCTCTTTCAGCAATCGGGCTCGTTCGTCGGTTACTTTTACTTGCTAACCTCTGCCGCTTCGATCCATCCATCCCCATCCCGATCCAGTTGCTTCCAAGAATCGGAGGAACCAAGGAACTCCCTGGGGGAAATGACGCCATCGTGATTGCTATCCATAGCAGAAAACCAATCATCGCTTCGGGCTTCCTTTTGAGCATTCGATTGGTAACCCGCTGGCACCGCCATCTCATCGGCGCCTTCCAGTGATGACCTCCGCTCCACAATCAAGCGGCGAAGAAGCGGCAGATGGTCCCCCGTGATCCCTGTATTTCCGATCCCAAGAGAATCGGCATATTCCTTCAGAAAATTCGGCGACTCCCCGATCTCGCGTTCCGAGACCCGATCATCCGTATCGCGATCCAGCAACACCATCGCCAGATCGGGAACCTCAACCACTCGGATGGCGAATTGAGCCGACGCGACGGTGGCCATCCGCCGCACCGCCAACTGCAACTCATCCCACGTAGCCTTGCCGTCACGATCCAGATCAAAAAGTCCCGGCGATGGACCAGCCATCAAATCACTGACACTCCCCTCCACCGTTGACTCCCCAATCCCGGAATTCACCTCGATCGCGCGATCCCGGGAAACGCCCAGCCGGTCCGCAAGTCGCTGGACCAGTTCCTCCTGACGACTCCTGGACAGGGAGTCGCGAAACTCCAATACGAGGCAACTCTGATCCGTCTGGCCAACGGTGGCCCCCGAGATATTCCATCTGGAGGCACCCGACCAGGATAACGGGCTACCTTCCGCATGCATTGTAGCATGCGCTACATCTTGCGATGGCTCTCCAATCCACTGATTCGCGATGTTCAGCTCCAAACGCAGATCGGCCGGTTGATCGACCACTGCTTGAGCCAACGCGCTGACCGACTTACGATCCGGCCTCTCCTCCCAAGCTTCGTACAGCGCAATCAGCGATCTCCAGACCTCACTCCGTTCGCACATGACCGTCCAATCGCTTCCCTGCAAAAGCTCCAGGAAGTCGCGGCGCGCGTTGACGCTCTCGAGGAGATACCAATCCGAGGGAAGCGAACGATCTCGCTGGCGGTCGACAGCGACTGTTGAATCTCTCAGAAACAAAAGGTCATTCGGGTCGATCACGCGGTCCCCATTGGCATCCAACACCGAAAGGCTGGCGGCCGCTTTTGCGGTCTCATTAGGATCGATGGTCGCATCTGCGTTCAGATCGAGTGCTCGAAAGACCTGGGAGTTTTGCCTCTGACTGCGAGTGGTGGCATTGGCATGCTGCAAGGTGACAGGAATATCGCGAACCAACCCTCTGGACATCCATCGAACCAACTCATTAGGCTCCGCCAACTCGTTCTCATTCGCGTCATACCGTTCCATCAAAGTCGTCGGATCCGGTGCGGCATCCTCTGCCACACCAGCGGTCGCGATCAGCCACGAATGAACCAGTGTTCCAAACGGATGCTCAAGAGCCTTAGTCCAAGTCAACGGAACGGAGGGATCTGCATCAAACCAGCTAGCCACTTCCTCCTCAAGTTTCTCCCGGTAGCGATCGATCGGCATTCCATCGATAATCAATAGAAGATCGAGTCTTTCGGGGCTCCCTGAGTCCACCCAACCGATCGGAATCCTTGTGGGAGTCATCACGGCTTCCGGCTCCCGCTCCATCGACTCGCTCTTCTGCTCCTTTCCTTGCTCACCTGGAGATCCTCGCTGCGCTATGGCGGACGCTTCCATCGCCACCACCGGTTGTTCGGGAATCGGCGGCGGGCTAGGCTCCTTCGACTGCTCGGATGGTACAGCTCCCTTCTCTTCGCTCCTCGTGACGACATCGACTTTCGCTGAGGGCGACTGGCTATTCTGGCAACCGGTCGCGAGGATGACGATCCAACCGACGCAACAAAACCAACTGAGGCACGAAAGATTGTGAAGCGTTTTCATCTTCATCGCCTCGCCATAGATTCCGAATCGCAGTCCCTCGAAACATCTTCAAGGAGTCATCGCGAATTCGGTGCTGTTCAGGAGCGCCCAAAGAAGATCTTCTTCGATCGAAAGATCCTTTTCAGGATCGCCCGAAGCAGTGTTTTGAAGAGACTCAATCGCTTCCTGTTCCTTGGGGTGCGGTGGGCGGGCCAGCACCAGCCAAAAGAGTTCCTCAAGTCTCTTCGACCGCTTCAGATGCGGTGCCTGGAGCGCCTTGAGCAGCCGAGAGCTGGCTTCATTGACAAGCTGATCCAGCGACGGGCCGTTTTGTAGTTGCAGCGCCTGAAGAACATCGCCCGCATAGTCGGAACGCGCGGCCCTCAACGCCCCCAACTGCTGAGCAAGGCTTGCCCACAGATCATTATCCGTCTCACCTGCAACATCCCTTGCGATATCGCGTAGAGTCGCAGCCATCTGATCGCCCGTCAACGGCTTGGCTGGCATCCGAAGTGCACTAGCTGCTTCGCTGGAAGACGATCTACCGTACCAACGCGTTCCCGCGACCGCTCGCACCAATCGCCGCAGATCATAACGACTCGCTCGGAAATCGTCTGCCAGAAGACTTAAAGTCTCCGGGATCTCCTTGGAATCGATCGGCAGTTGATCAATCGGCTCAATCAGCCCCTCTCCCATCAACATCGCCCACATGCGATTTGCCGCATTGGCGGCAAACCATGGGTTGTCGCGGTTGGTCAGCCACAGTGCTAACTGCTGCCTTCGGGTGCCGCGAGCGGTCGATGCGCCCAAGTGATTTGTCAAGGCTTTGGGAGGTATGATCTGCTGGGAATCGGGCAGTTTCACATCGCCGGTCCCAAGATCCGAAAGACTGGGAAGCGACCCTGGCGCCATCATTTGCCCATCGACCTGAATCTGCGCAAAGTAGGCGGCAACGCCCCAGAAATCTTCCTGCTTCCACGCTGCGAACGGATGATCGTGGCACTGAGCACAATCCAGTGAAAGCCCGAGGAAAACGCGGCATGACTTCTCCGCAAGTTTCTCCGGCTGAAACTCCTGCGCCACAAAGAAAGCAATCGGGGAAACCTCCCCCTCCCCTTTGCTCATCAACAGGTCAGCGACGACGCGATCGTACCGCTGATTGGCCGCAAACCGCTGCATCAACCAAGTCCGCAGGTGTCGTCTGGACCGGTCGCTAAGTCCAGCGGAAATGCGACCTTCGCCAACCAGCATGCGAGTCCAGCTATCGGCAAGCCGAGCGGCGAAGGCGGTCGACTGGATCAATGAGTCGATCCAAAGTCGACGCTTGTCAGGGCGATTGTCTTCAAGAAATTGTCTCACTTCCGCTGGGGTCGGATTTCGGCCAGTCAGATCCAAGTAGACGCGCCGGAGGAATTCGGTGTCGCTGGCCATCGGCCAAGAAGCCATCGGCCCGTGTCTTTGGACGAATTGGGCATCGATGCGATCGCTAAGCTGCCATGCAGCCGCCTGTGAGGATGGGTTCTCCTGAGCCACCAAAGGCGAGTTCGCCAACGGACCGAGTATCAAACCGGCCCATAGCAGCGACCAAAGGATTTCACGCCGAAACGACCAAGTCCGAGAAGTCAGTTGGTCGATTGCCGGGGGAGTTGCTTGGGAGTGGCGTTGCATGGCTGCGCCCGTTTCCTGAGAAAACCGCATTGCACTAAAGAACTAGCCCCAAAATCTTCTCAGCAATCGTTGTATTCTACCCTTCGTCTTCTCGGTAGCCACCGCTCCCTCGTAGCGACCGCGGCCACGCGGTGGACGGCTGCGCAAAACCGTCCAAAACGCTATTCCACCATCTGGCGATGGTGGCTACCGCAAGCGAGCAACTCGCCTCTCCCTGAATGAAAACTGCGTAGCCACCGCTCCCTCGTAGCCACCGCGGCCACGCGGTGGACGGCTGCGCAAAACCGTCCAAACCGAAATTCCACCATCTGGCGATGGTGGCTACCAAGGAAGAAATCAGCCGATGATTTTCGTTCGCAGGTTGGTCAGAAGATCGACGGCATGACCGATTTCTGCCTTCTGGCGATCCGGCTCCTGTGGGATCTCCCTTTCAATCGTAAGCGGACCACGATACCCAAGATTCCAGAGCGTTCGCAGGTAGTTTTCCATCCCGACCTGCCCGTGACCAAGTGGGACTTCTGATCCCCAGGTCTTCCCCGGCTGGTCGCTCCACAAAGCATCCTTGCAATGGACACTTTTCACATAACTGCCGATCAACCCCAGCGCCTCGATCGGATCGCCAGTCCCGTAAAGTATCATGTTGGCCGGATCAAAATTCACGAAGAGATTGGTTCGTTTGACATCTTCGAGGAATGTTCGGAGCGATTCGGCGCTTTCCTGACCGGTTTCCAGATGGAGCGATTGTTCATTGCGGGCTGCATAATCGCAGAGGCCTCGCGTCGTCTCCACAATCTGAGCGTACCCGGACGATTTGGTATCGTGCGGGACAAATCCCAGGTGGAGTGCGATGACGTCACAACCAAGGAGGCGAGCGAAGTCGGAGATTTCCTTCATCTCCTGCACCCGCGCGGCGCGCGTTTCTTCGGGGACCAGCCCCACGGTCCGTTCCACGGTCGGAATATCTGCATAACTTTCACCGGCGAAGCCACCGAAAACGCACGTCAACCGAATCCCCAGTTGATCCAGGCGATTGCAGAAGGCGGTCGCATGCTCGGGCGTCCGCGTCTCGCGATGCGGGGCGTGGAGCTGAATGGTCGGTACCCCCAATTCGTGAGCCACCTCCAACTTCACCCCCAAGCCGGCATCCACACTGGTAAAGACGCCAATCGGCCAAACCGCTGATTCCGCCATGGAAAACTCCCTCGGTGCCTGCAGATAAAAGCTGAATCCCAATAGCTCTCTAGTGTAAAACAATCGGCCGCCGATCGAAACAAGGCGATAACTCAAGAAAGAGCTGGAAAAAGAACAAACCGGAGGGGGCTAAACCACCTCCGGTCTGCTTCGATAAATTCCGGTTCACGTAGCCACGCGGTGGAGGGCTCCGCAAATCGCCCAAACCGCAATTCCACCATCTGGCGATGGTGGCTAACGCAAGCGAGCGACTCGCGTCAGCGTGAAAAAAGCTCCCTGGTCTCCAGCGCTTCCCAAGTACCCACCGCGGCCACGCGGTGGAGGGCGGCGCGAATCGCCCAAACCGCTATTCCACCATCTGGCGATGGTGGCTACCGCAAGCGAGCGACTCGCCTCAGCGTGAAAAAAAGCTCCCAGGTCTCCAGCGCTTCCCAAGTACCCACCGCGGCCACGCGGTGGAGGGCGGCGCAAATCGCCCAAACCGCAATTCCACCATCTGGCGATGGTGGCTAACGCAAGCGGGAACTGCGCACCACGATCAGCCGCGAAGCCCTGGGAACAGAGGGCCACCGTAGACGGCAGCATCCCCAAGTTGCTCTTCGATGCGAAGCAGTTGGTTGTACTTCGCCATTCGGTCGCTTCGGGACGCCGAGCCGGTTTTGATCTGACCGGTTGAGAGGGCGACTGCCAGATCGGCGATCGTCGAATCCTCGGTCTCGCCACTTCGGTGGCTGGAGATGCTGCTGTAGCCGCTGCGATGCGCCAACTGGATGGCCTCGATCGTTTCGCTGAGCGTCCCGATCTGGTTGACCTTAATCAGAATGCTGTTGGCAACTCCAGCGTCAATTCCCCTCTGCAACCGCTCGGTGTTCGTCACAAAAAGATCGTCACCGACCAACTGGATTTTGTTCCCCAGCCGATCGGTCAGCTTCTTCCAGCTGTCCCAGTCATCTTCCGAGCAACCGTCTTCGATGGAGCAGATAGGGTATTTGTCGACCCAACGTGCCAGGAAGTCTACCATCTCATCGCCGCTTAGCTTCTTCCCGTCGATCGCATAGGTCTTCGACTTAGAATCATAGAATTCGGTTGCTGCGACATCCAAGGCGATGTAGATCTGCTTGCCAGCCTCGTAACCCGCCTTGGCGATCGCTTCCATGATCAGGTCGAGCGCTTCTTGGTTGCTTCCCAGATCGGGGGCAAATCCGCCTTCATCTCCAACGGCCGTGTTCAGCTTCTTGGACTGAAGCACCTTTTTCAGATGATGGAAGATTTCCGTACCGGCGCGGAGCGCATCGGAAAATCGATCGAAGCCCAGCGGCATCACCATGAATTCCTGGACGTCAACACTGTTGTCAGCGTGCTGACCGCCGTTGACGATATTCATCATCGGAGCTGGAAGAATGTGGGCTCCTACACCACCTAGGTAGCGGTAAAGCGGTTGGTTGGTGAAGGCAGCGGCTGCCTTCGCGACGGCCAACGAGACACCAAGAATCGCGTTCGCGCCAAGATTCTTTTTGTTCGGTGTTCCGTCGAGTGCCTTCAGCTCCATGTCGATCGCCCGCTGGTCGAGCGCATCGGCGCCGATCAAGCTTTCCACGATCGTCGTGTTGATGTTATCCACCGCTTTGGTGACGCCTTTACCAAGAAAAACAGAGGCATCGCCATCGCGCAATTCCCAAGCTTCGTGGGCCCCCGTACTGGCTCCACTGGGCACCGCAGCCCGGCCAACCGATCCATCCACCAGCGTCACATCCACCTCGACGGTGGGATTGCCGCGACTATCCAGAATTTGTCGTCCTACGATATTCTCGATGTAGCTCATGGATCGCTCTCTCTTGCGTTTGAGGGCCTTGGAATTGTCTGACGATCATTTACGTTGTTGTTTACGTCGGAACGATTGTGTCCGATTCGCGGCGAACGGAAAAGGGGCGGTGCAATATCCGACCGGAAGGAAAGTAGGATGTTTACGGGATTGGTAGAAACCCTAGGTAAAGTCGTTCGAGTCGATCCACAGGGCCCATCCGCAGACCTGGTTGTCGACTTGGGAAAATGCCAGCCCGGAGCACGTATTGGCGACAGCATCGCCATCAACGGTTGCTGCTTGACGATCGTCCAACTCGAAGGACCATTGGCAACATTCCAAGCTGGTGAAGAAACCCTATCACGCACCAATCTTGGCCGCTTGAAGGAAGGCAGCCCAGTCAACCTGGAACGAGCTCTTGCGGTCGGCGATCGCTTGGGAGGTCATTACGTCACCGGACATATCGACGCGCAGGCTACTTTGACGGTGCGCAGGAACGATGGCCCGTGGGCCTTCCTTCATTTTGAGGTACCCTCATCCTATCGACAGCACCTAGCCAGCAAGGGATCCGTGGCGATTGATGGCGTCAGCCTGACAGTCGTCTCCGTGGAACACCAAACCTTCTCTGTTGCACTGATTCCGCACACCTTGAGTGCTACCACCCTGGGATCGCTGAAAGTAGGCGATCAAGTCAATCTGGAAACCGATCTCTTGGCGAAGTACGTCGAGCGGATGCTGGAAGTGAGAAGCTAGCCTTTCAGACAACTTTCGCCCGCAATGGATATAGACTGCAGCACCTGCAAACTGCCCAAAGCAAGGAACCGACGCATGTCCGAAAAGCAAACTCAAAGCTTCCTGATGCGTCGCTTTGATCAAGCTGGAGTCCGCCCCAAGACGAAGTATGGCCAGAACTTTTTGGTCGACCTCAATCTTCTGGGAATCCTCTTGAACGCGGGTGAACTGGAATCGCGCGATGTGGTCTTGGAGGTGGGAACCGGAATGGGCTCGCTGACAACGCGCATGGCCTCCAAGGCAGGTCACGTCATCACCGTCGAGATCGATCGAGATCTGGTGGCGATGGCAGAAAGGGAATTCGCAGGCGTCTCCAACATCGAAATGCTCCAGATGGACGCACTTCGCAACAAGAACCATCTCGATGAAATTCTGCTGACTCGAGTGCGCGAGGCGCTATCGAAACGACCAGAGGGGCGTTTCAAGTTGGTGGCGAACCTCCCGTACAATGTCGCCACCCCGATCATCTCCAATCTGCTGACTACCGACCCGATCCCCGAGCGGATGGTGGTGACGATTCAGAAGGAGCTGGCCGAACGGATCGTCGCTCCGCCAGCCACGAAAGACTACTCAGCGCTCACCATCTGGATCCAGTCACAATGCGACTGTGAGATCGTTCGCACCATGCCCCCCACCGTCTTCTGGCCGCGTCCCAAAGTCGACTCAGCCATCCTTCGAATTCAGCCAAACGCTCAGAAACGTTCTCGTATCGACAACGTCGACCACTTCCATTCATTCGTTCGGTCGCTGTTCCTACATCGCCGAAAGTTCCTTCGCAGCGCATTGATCAGCGCCGTGCAGGATCGCCTGGACAAACCTCAAGTCGATCGACTTCTCGGATCGCTTGGGCACGGCCCAACGGCTCGTGCCGAAGAACTTCCCGTCGAAGAAATCATCCGCCTGGCCAACGCGGTGCGTCACTTGGAGGCGACGGAGGGATCGACAAACCGATAAAGCATTCCGCCGCTGGTGGTTGTCGAGAAAAGCAGTTCGCCATCCTCTTGTGCGCCAAAGGTCACAATCGGCAGCGACTGGTCAAACGGGATCGAGTGATTCTCGACCACTTTTCTCTGTTGCTCGTCATATCGCAACGCCCACACCTTGCCTGCTACATAGTCGGCATAGAGATACCGACCCACCAGACTGGGCAGCTTCTTCCCTCGATAGACCGTACCTCCGGTGATTGATTTGCCCCATGCTTCCGTGTGGGGATACTCCCAAATCGGATCGATCAGAACCGAAGCACCGGAGAACTCCTTCTGATGAAATGGATGACTCGCCTCCTTCAGGCTCCATCCATAATTCCCTCCTTTGTCCACTACATTCACTTCCTCCCAAAGGTCTTGCCCCACATCGGCAACCCAAAATTTTCCGTTCGCGCGATCGAACGACATCCTCCAGATATTGCGGAAGCCCAATGCAAAAATCTCCGGCTTGGCGCCTTCGACTTTTACGAAAGGATTGTCTTCAGGAATGCCGTATGGCAGATCGCCACTCTTGGTGTCGATGTCGATTCGGAGGATTTTACCAAGCCAAGTGGAGAGGTCCTGACCGGATCGCTTGGGGTCGTCGCGAAAGCCACCATCACCCAAGCCGATGTAAAGGTAACCATCCGGTCCAAAGCAGAGCGTCCCACCGTTGTGGTTCCAAAAAGGCTGCTCCAACGTCCAAAGAACTTCTTCGGTGGCAGGGTCCCCTTGCTGGTGGCTGGCGTCCTTGCAACGGAATCGCGACACAGTCGAAAGGTGCGGCTGTTTCTGCGACGTGTAGTAAACGAAGAATTCACCGTTCTCCTTGAACTTCGGGTGAAAGGCCATACCTAACAGCCCTTCCTCGTTCTCGCGATCTTTGTAGGTCACCCGATCGCTCAAATCGATGAACGAATTTGCCTCGTCCGCTTGCTCATCCTTCGGCAAAATGAAGATCTCACCCAGTTGGCTGGCAACAAAAGTGCGTCCCGATCCATCGTTCGCGTGGTCGATGATCACCGGGCGATCAATACGGAGATTTGGATACGCCCGCTGAATACCCAACCCCAAAGGCTTGGTCTCCAGCTTGGTGGCATCTTGCGCCTCCGTCGGAGCTACTGACGTGATCGCAGAAAAGGCGAGCGTCAGGGTAGAGGTCCATCGCAGAAACGTTCGCATCGTCAATCTCCAGACAAGCAACTTCAAGGGAACGGAATCATCGATCCAACCATCCGATCCGGCCGGCTGGAGCGGCCAGCAGGACCAGATCGAACAGCCTAGGAAAACCGTCACTACTTCACATCCAGCAACTCGACCTCAAAGATCAGCAGTTGATTGGGGCCGATGTCGCCACCCTGGCCTCGTTCGCCATAAGCCAGATTGGGCGGAATGAACACCTGCCACTTATCCCCAACTTTCATTCGTTGCAAAGCCTCGGTCCAGCCGGGAATCACCCCGCCCACGGGAAACTCCGTCGGCTCACCACGCTTGATCGATGAATCGAACACCGTGCCATCGATCAACTTGCCTTCGTAATGGACTTTGACTTCGCTAGTGAGGGTTGGTTGCGCTCCTTTGCCTGCCTTTAGCACCTTGTACTGCAGTCCACTGGGAAGCGAGATCACTCCTTCTTTCGCCTTGTTGGCTTCCAAAAACTTGGCGGCTTCGTCCGAATTGGTCTTCGCCCTCATCCGAATTCGCTCATTCATCCGTTCGCGAAGCGCCGCAAAAGCCGCTCGCATCTCCTCTTCGTTCAAACGGCTATTGCTGCGCGCGATCGCGTCCTGAACGCCAGCCAGAAAATCGTCCGACGCCAAGTCTGCAGGCTGGAAGCCATTGGCGAGAAAATCTTGTCCGATGTTCCAGCCAATGGCGTAGCTGGTGGGATCTTTGGGCTTAGCTTCCGGTTTTTTCAAGGTGACTCCTTCTTGAGCCGAAGTGGAGGAGATGCAGAGCCCCAGCAGGAGAAGCCCGGCAACGGCGGTACGCGCCATGGTGAAGTCCTTTTCCAAAAGAATCGGTGCGACCGTGGAGCCTTCTTCCCTGGAGGTCAAGGCCGAAACACAACTCCACGCAAACCAAGAGTTTAGCCGTTGTCTGGCCGCGATCCCAGATCGGTCGACGATTTTGGACAACGAAGAGGGCAGGAAAAAACAGGCTGTCGAGGGTACTTCGGCCAAGTCGGTGTCGATGGCTTAGCTTCACACAGAAGGAAAACGCTCCCCTTACCCGATCGAATGATCCGCAGATGACCACACTGATGGCAGATGCTGCTTGGATACGGAATTATCGCGTCAGGAATTTGCGAAGCCATGGTCGCTCGATCGACAAAAGCCTTGGTTTTTGCACACCTCTACAGCATATCGCTCTGCCAACCACCTTCAACAAAACCGCGGCAACCAGCCAATTCTCGCCTCTCCCCTCTCCTCTGCCCCTCTCCCCGCTTGCGGGGTGAGGGGACAAGTACTCCCCTTTCTCGCTAGGTTCTGGCGTGTTCGCGATCGCGACGATGGCGTCATGCCGATGTTCGATGAGCTGACGTTTGATGAAGTCACTTCGCCCTCACTGCTTGGCGATCGGCTCATCAACCCTACGGGGTTCTTGTAGGGTGTGTGCAGCGGGCGGTGCAAGCGAGTCATCATGGGTAGCTGACCGGTGATCAAGGTGAACCGAATTGGCCGTGAAGATCTGACCGCAAACAGACCACAACTTCCTAGCGTGGTCGAGCGGCATACCAGGCTAGGATCGCACGGCAGAAATCGGGAAGGTCCGACGGCTTGCGACTGCTGATCGAATACCGGTCGACCACTACCGGCGCGTCCTCCCAAATCGCGCCGGCGTTGACCAAGTCATCTTTGATCCCCAACGACCCGGTGACTTTAATTCCACGGTAAACCCCTGCCGAGATAGCCATCCAGCCGCCGTGGCAGATGGCAGCGACACAGAGATTTCGCTCCGCAAAAGAGCGAATCAAGGAGAGCACCTTGGGGTCGCGTCGAAGCTGATCGGGCATGAAGCCGCCAGGAAGAAGGACGCCATCGAAGTCCATCGGATCGACCGATGCAATCGCGGTATCGGAAACACAAGGGTAGCCGTGCTTGCCAGCGTAACGAACTCCTGCCTGCGGACCGGCTACCACCATCTGTGCCCCTGCTTCCTCAAGCCGCAGTTTGGGATACCACAGTTCCAGATCCTCGTAGATCTCTCCCACAAACGCCAAGAATTTCAATCCTTCCACGCCACTTGAATCGCTCATGGTTGCCCCCCTCTTTCGATGCTTGTCTGTTTCGGCTAGTGCAATGATTTTGGGCGTTCGGGCAGGGTAGCTTGTTCCAATCTACAAACCCGCACACGCTTTCGTTTGTTTGCACGCTGCAAGTATAAGTAGCTTCTCGATGCTGTCAGCCACCGATCTTCCTACAGCTTGGGAAGCATCGCCCCAGGTTGGTCGATTCCAAACGATCCTGGAGCCTGAGAAGCTTGACGCTCCCCGCGGGGTCTGTCACGATGCACCAGGTAGTATTTCCCGGTCGCCGCCACACTCCCTTTTGTGCCTTGGGGTTGACCGCATCTGTTTCATCCTGCCTTGAAGGATCCCCTCCATGTCGCCTTTCGACTCTCCGTCCCGACGCCGTTTTCTTGGCAGTTCTCTTGCAGTGGCTGCAGTCGCAAGGATGGCGATTCCGGCGCGTGCGGCCGTGGCGGAAGAAAAGCCGTACCTGCCGATCTATAAGACACTCAAGTGGGGCATGATTGGGGTTCCAGGCAACGTCACCGATAAGTTCCGCGCTGCGAAAGAAGCTGGCTTCGACGGTGTCGAACTCGATAGCCCTGGTGTCGACGTCAAGGCGGTTCGCGAAGCGATCGACGCGACTGGATTGCCAGTCGATGGGACCGTCTGCTCCACCCACTGGGGTATTCGTCATTCCAGCCCCGACGCCGGAACTCGAGCCCAGGCGCTCCAGGACCTGGAGACCGCGATTCGCCAAACTCATGCGGTTGGAGGGCACACGGTGCTGCTGGTCGTGGGAAAGGGGGAAGATGGCCCCGAAAATGAAATCTGGCCACGTTCGATCGAAAATATCCGCAAGGCCCTGCCGCTTGCCGGTCAACTGGGGATCTACATTGCGATTGAAAACGTCTGGAATCAATTCCTTTACGACCATGGGGGTCCCAGCAATCAGTCCGCAGAGAAGTATGCCAAATACGTCGACGAATTCGATTCCCCTTGGGTTGGGATGCAATTCGACCTGGGCAATCATTGGAAGTACGGCGATGTGGCCGAGTGGGTACGAACGCTGGGTAAGCGGATCGTGAAGCTGGATATTAAGGGATTTTCACGCGCCAAGGATGGCTTCACACCCAATGTGACCGGGGGCGATATCGATTGGGCATCCGTTCGTTCGGCGCTTCGCGAGATCGGATTTACAGGCTGGTGTGCTGCCGAAGTCAGTGGCGGTGATCTCAAGCATCTGACGCAGATCGCGAAGGAAATCGACGAAGCGATGGGGATCCCCGCCAAGTCGTAGGCCGCAGTCGCGAATGGCAGTACCTGTTCCAGACCTCCAGGCATGGAACAGGATGCGACGAAGAATCGGCGTGGCAAACCTCTTGCTGTTTACCCGCTGGAACGGCTCATCAGTGGCGGCATGACCGATGCCGCCACTTGAAGCTCATGATGGAAGATAATGATTCCATCCCATCGCTGTGGGCTCCCTAACAAGGCATCACCCTGCCTTCACTCCTCTTCTGCCTTCCCCTCTGGGAGGAAGAAAGAGAGAACGAAGTTGATCGCAAACAGAATCGTCGCGATCCCGGCAGCCACATAGGCAGTTTTTTGCGGAACCGAATCTCCTGGGATCATCGATAGACCGGCGATGTACTGCGTGATGCCGGCAAAGCAGGTACCGATCATTCGGCCGCCGATATTGGCTGCGAAGCTTTCGCCGGTGCCACGAAGATGCAAGGGGAAGGCATGGGGCAGGTAGTTCCCCCAGAAGCTGAACTGAGCCACAGTGAAAAAGCCCGCAAGAAAGATTCCCAGCCCAAGCCACGAAATGCTGAGGTCATGAAAGCCTGGGATCCAGCTGATGTCGAGCGTGAAGAAGGTCTGTTCTTTGCCTTGTGCAAATGCCCAGAAGATCATCGGCATCAAGATCAGCCCCGGAATGAGAAACAGCTGCAACAGACGCTTTCGCACCAGAATCACCGTGCAGAGAGCGGCCAGGGCGAAACGACCGAATAGCCCTCCCAGCTCCTGGCTCTTCGTGTACTCCGCTGCCTTGGCTTGTCGAATCCGGCCGGCCAGCTGTCCAGCCGTCTTTTCATCTTTCCCTTCCGTCGCCTTGGCGATCTGTGCCTTGACGGCATCGATCCCAGGAACCACCTGTGGCATCTGCTGGATAGCTCCAAATGCGACGCCATAGCTGGCGGCGAACATGGCGGTCGTCAGTAAGGTCGTCTTCCGAAGCTCGGGCGAAAAAAGCTCCTTAATGCTCGGCCTCTTCAACGTTCCCGCGGCTCGCCTCTGCGACCACTTGGGGGATTCAGGCAAAAAAGGCCGAATCAAAATCAGTGGAATCGCTGGAATCAAGCCGCTCATCAGGGTATAGCGCCACGGAGCATGAGGATCCTTGATCGTCCCGCCAAAGAAATTCAGAAACTCGGGCAGTTGGATCGCCGGCAGCGATTTCTTCGACGCATACTGAACGGCCAGAGCAAAGGCGATCGCCACCATCAGCCCTCCAATCGAACTGAAGGCCTGCGTGTAGCCAAGAACTTTTTCGCGCTGCTTGGGGTCGTCGAACAATTCCGCGAGCCAGGCGACCGCTGCGACGAACTCGACGCAAACACCGATGAAGGTGGTCGTTCGAAAAAACAAGAGCATCGGGAGGCTGGTCGAAAACCCGGCGGCAAACGCGCTGAAGGCATACAGCAAGATGCTCCAGGTGAGTATCCGCCGCCGTCCAAAGCGGTCGGTTAGGTAACCCCCAAGCAATCCAAAGATGCCGCCGAAGACGGCAGGGACATAGAATAAAAGAGAGAACCAAAATTTGAACTTGTCGGTTCCCGGCGTGATCCCAGCAATCTCCTGCAATGCGGGCCCAACCACCAGCGGCAACATCAGCAGTTCGTAGATATCGAATGCAAAGCCGATCGCCGCAATGATACAAATAAGCCAGATGACGCGAGACGACAACGGCGGCTGGGAAGCGGCACTGACACTGGCGTTGGAGGACATAGGCAGGATCCTAAGCGGAGGTTGCTGGAGTAGCTGTCAGCCGAAATTGTAGTCGAAGTGCGACGTTCGGTTGAACACCCGTTTCCTGGCTCACCTGATCCAGGAAAAGTTGAAAAGAGCCAAAGGGAGCGGTTTTAACGGATGATCGGCCGGTTTGCACCAAGTCCCACCGGTGCTCAGCACCTTGGCAATGCGCGGACTTTTTTACTGACGTGGCTGTCGACGAGATCCCAAAATGGGCAATTGCTACTGCGCATCGAGGATCTTGATACCCCGCGCGTCAAATCGTGGGCCAGCGATCAGATCCTGGATGACCTCGCATGGCTGGGGCTCTCTTGGGATGCTGGCGATCACGGGGATGGCACGCTGCGCGATCACCTGCTGCAGACGGAGCGTACGGAGCGGCATCGCGAAGTGCTTGGGAAATTGATCGCCAGGGAACTGGTCTATCCATGCACTTGCACCAGGGGTGATATTGCTGCTGCCGCTTCCGCTCCGCACGAAATTCTCTCCAGCACCCAATCGAAGGACCATCTGGCCGACAGCTTTCATCGTAGGTGGCGAGAAACGCTCGATTCCGCCGGTCACACCTATCCCGGTACCTGCTCGCATCGATCTGCCAGGGAAGCAAGGGACCTGCAGGCCGCTGGCCGCACCTTTTCCTGGCGCTTCCGAATGCCTTCAGGTAGCTTTCGGTGGATCGACCAATTGGCCGGGCCTATGGAGATCCAGAATCTTGCTCAACTGGGTGACTTTGTTGTCGCCAAACAGACCGGCGCCCCGTCCTACCAGCTGGCCGTGATCGTCGACGACCAAGATGCTGGCGTCACCGAAGTGGTGCGTGGCGAAGATCTCCTCCTGAGCACATTTCGCCAGGAAGTTCTTCGACGATCGCTGGGACTACCCTCCCCGACCTACTATCACGTCCCTCTGGTGGTAGGCTGCGATGGCCGGCGCCTGGCCAAGAGGCATGGTGATCACCGGATCGCTTGGTACCGACAATCGGGCTTCGCAAGCGAAGAGATCATCGGATGGCTGGCAACGGTCAGCGGGCTGATTCCCACGTACCAGCCCACACGGCCCAGCGATTTGCTGGACCAGTTCTCGTGGGCGCGGCTTTCGCGACAGACCTTGGTGCTCGACCAAAGCCCCTGGCCAAATCGCGCTTCCCCTGGCGAATCGCCTGAGTCTGGAAACGAGCCAACGTAGGTCTCCCCCAATAGCTTTACTCAGCTTGCGGGGCGAGCAGCGGCAGGCAGTGGTTTAGCACGTTCAACGCATCGTACCGCCGTAGGGATCCGAAGCGATCGCCTGGGGTGCTCCTGCGCCAGGAGCTTCAAATGCCGAATACTCCGCCCAGATCGGGTGATGATCCGAAAGCTTGAGCGCTTCGTCCACGGAAAGCCCAAAGTACTGCATGAGAGAGAGGACGCCGGAGCGACCGGTGTATTCCTTGGTTGCAGCAGCATCGTGCATGATGTTGTCGTACAGGTTTGTGCCCCGAACGTTCGTAGGGATGCCGACAATCGTCGGCTGAATTCCAGCAATCTGACCCAACTTCCCGAAGCGAGGTGGATCGGCGTTGAAATCACCCACCATCAACAAGTCGTCTTCGTTGGCCTGCAGACGTTCAAATGCCCGGACGCCACTCCAAACATTCGAGAGCACATCCATTTCACTTTTCACTTCATCGGGGTCGGTGTGGACATTAGCCATCGTGAAACGAAATGGCTGCGGGAGGGTTTTCACCACAAACCGCGCAACGAATGGTTCCCGATGCAAAAGATCGGGTTGCCCGGCGATCCCGACTTCTTGAGTCGTATTGCCGGTCGGCTTGCCATCGAGAACCGTGTAGGTAGCTTGCGGTGAGGCGATGATGCGTGAACTATCGTAGACATACGCATACTGTTCTTGGCTGGAGGTTCTCCCCAAACGCGGGCCGATCAAATACTGGTACTGGACCCCAGTTTGATTGATCGCCTGCAGCAGTCGTGGCAGGGTGCCAGTATCCTTCGATCGCACTTCTTGAATCGCGACCACGTCGAACTGTCGAATCACTGCCGCCAGCCGCTCCAGTACCCAAGGGTTCTCCACCTTCGATTGCCCGAAGGCTTGGATGTTGAAGGAAGCGACCAGGATGGTCTGTTGCGTTCTGGCGGGAAGCAGTGTGGTGGGGTTAGCGATCGGCTGGATCCCGATCGGCAAAGGAGCTCTTTGGTCGGATCGCCCCCCTGTCGCCAGGTATTCCCAGACCCCCAGCGCAAGACCGATGCACGTCGCCAGCAAGGCAGCTGCGAACGGATGGATCAGACGCCGATCGATCAGGGCGATGCCTGTCATCCTTCCAAGCCTCCTTGCCTGGAATTGGAAATTCTTCAAAGGCGCTTCAAAACGAAAATGAAATCGACTTTCGATAGCGCACGATCACCCTGCACTGGCGCAGCATTTGGCCGCAGCCTGCCGCAATCCAGCAGAGGCACTACCATCGGCCAATTGCTGAATGGCAAGACGCGATGACTCGGCCAACCGAGGAAACCGCTCCAGTGCCCAACAGGCCCGCACCGCATTGGCCTCGGCAACCTGCTCACCACTTGCCACATCCACCAAGGCTCGTTCCATCGCCTCCTCTGGCTGATCAATCCTCCCGGCCAAGGTGCACAACCAATACTGCCTGTCCCCGGACTCCTTCACCAGCCGATCCGCGATCCATGTCCATTTCTCTTTGGGCGGAGGACCGCAGTTCTCCAGCGACTCGCTGGCCCATGCGACCACTTCCTCTTCCTCACTTCCCACGGCAGCGATCAACTCCTCCAGGTGGCTCCCCGCCTCCTCTGGATTGTTGGCCCATCGCTGAAGCTGCTCCAGCTCTACCTTCATCCAGGCAACCCTCTTGGCTGTTCGTCGGTCCATCGTCGTAAAGTCCAGGAAAAGCAAACACAAACGGTCGATATTCGCCAAAAGAACTGGCGCCAAGATCAGTTGCTTCGCATTCCGAACAACCATCGAAAGAAGCCATCATCCGTGGGGCAAACTGCGGTAAAAGACCTCTAGACATCACCGAAGTGATTTGTCATAAGCCCGGAAAGTCGCTTCGGTTTCGGCCTTTCCCTCGCCATTGCTGATCGAAAAAGCGACGCGATTCCACCGGGAGATGATGCGATGATCCGCTACTCTGCAGGTCTTGGCTGTTTGCTGCTTTGGTTTTGCACGGCACCTGCCTTCGGTCAGAGTGTGTCGAAGCCGTCTTCGGACCAGTCGAGCGGTCGGCACACGGTGACGAAAGAAATCGCCCTCCCAGTCGCCTCCACTTCAAGTGGTTCCACCGTTGCGCCGGAACATCTCCAGCAAATTGCGGAGAAGAAAAGCTGGTGGTCGACCCCCTCCTGGATGAAATGGAATGGAGGAAAATCGACGTCCAAGAAAAAGAGCAGCGGTGGTTTTACTGAAACCAGCAAGCGATGGTGGGGGAACATCAAAAAAGCGCTCGACCCCTACCCGGACGATCTGGAACCCAAAACGATCGATAAGCCGACCATTGGGGATTGGCAGGATCTGGAAAGACCGAAATTCTAGTGCTGAAGCAAGGAATCGTCGCTGATGACCTCTTCGATCCGACTGCCGCTTTGGACCCTCTTGATTGCCACTCTGCTTTGCTTCAACTGCAACCAGGCCACTGCCAAGGAAACTTCCTGGTGGAATGGATGGTTTGGCAGCGGATCCAAGCCGTCAAAGCCAACTCGCAAGACCGATGAATGGCAACCGCCCAAGTCAACTCCCCCGTGGGTCCAACCGTCGCCTAGGCCCAAGTCGACTCAATCCAGCAAAAAATCAACTTCCTCATGGACTCAAGCCACCAGTTCCACAAAGCAGTGGTGGAACCGCGTCACCGGGCAAACGACAATAAAGAGCAAGTCAGTCACCAGCGGTAAGCCATCCACGAGTCGCAGTAAGAAGAAGGACTCCTATTGGCCTTGGTAGCGGTCGTGTCATTCGCCGCACACCGCCAAGTCACTTGGGCTCATCGATTCCAGGGACTAATGTGACAGCCTTGAATTTGCGAAACGCTTCTCTCAAAAAGCCATCGATGGGTTGCTGCAAAAAAGCTGCCCTATCTGGTTCCGCCGACGATCCAGTTGGATGCACGTTTTCTTCTGGCGGTTGCTCATGCACGTGCTGATTGTCACGCTGCTCGTCGATAATCGATTACCTGATACGATCACTCTACCCATCGTCACATCGCTGCTGGGGCGCAGAGATGCCAAGGGAATGCACAAGAGCTTTCAGTCACGCAACGCGTTCCCTCACCAGCCTGAGGACTACCTGATCGACGGCAAGCCATGAAGATCGTTAGATCACTGGATCGTATTTTGGGGGGCTGGTGCAATCTTTTCAATCCACAGGGTCGACTCACTTCGAAACTGCTCGACCCGACCCCAAATTTGCCAACCTCGCTGCTTCAGTGCTTCCTCCTGACGATCGAATGCATCCAGCACGGAATTGCTAAAGCAGGGGATGTCGTCGCCCTGTCCATCGGACGATCGGAACAGGTAGTGCTCGCCATTCCAACTGAGCGATCCAATCATGGAACCATCGTCGGATGCATCCAGAGGTCGCCCCACATCCTCCGCCAAGGTGTGGATGAAATAGTGATCCGTTCTTCGAACGTCGTCGGTGACTAGAGGGCTGCCGGAAACCATCCATTGGTCACGCAGGTTGGAGAAGATCACCACCAATAGGATTGCCGAAGCGACCCAAAAGGTTGTCGACTGCGGCGGAATCCCAGATATTCTCCATCGCCGCGTCATATTCGATCGCTCAATCGTCCTTGGGCATGATCAAAGCATGGAGGCAGATAAAGCCGCCAACAGCCAAAAGTCCGTATCCTAGCCAACGAGGAAAACGGATCTGCTGCTTCGGACTAATCGCAGGTGAGTTGTAGAAACTGCCCACGGGATCGTTGGATGCCACTTGGCCACGAACCACGCGACGCAGTGCCTTCGTGCTGGACTCATTCAAGACGACGGAGTCAAAAAGGCGAACTTCCAACCCCAAGAAGAGGAGAATCATCCCCAGCACAAAATACCTAGAACGGCGCATCTGGTTGTCCCCAGCAATCCCCACCCTCCCTGCGAGAGCAATCCGCGGCCAGTCGATCCTTCTCCTGGCGTTAGCCTAATCGGCTGTCGTTAATATCGAATTCCTGGCCCCAGGAAATCAAGTGAATCCGACCGATTCGTTTCAGTGAGTACCTGTGCAGGTTCCATTCGCAGCGGCAACCCCGTGGTTGTCGGGTGAATATCCTACGGGGGCCGAGCAATTTATAAAGAAGGCGCCGGCTCAGTGCGTCGCAGCAACCGAATTGATTGAGTCTTCCGGTTGTACGGATTGAAGGGAGACTCGCTTTTTGTGGCGCACCGTATGCGTCACGAGCGAACCGAATTGCAAAGAAGAGAGTACGATGGAGGAGTTGAGTTGCCGCACCAGCCACCGGAACAGGACGAGCGTCGGTAGGCGAGTGACATCAATCGCAACTCCGCTCGACCGTCGGCTCGATGTCAGGACTCCAGAATGAGGATGGATGGAGAAGGATGAGCAAGCTGAAGAACGGGCGAAACGTGGTCGTGATTGGCGGGGGCCCCGGTGGATTGGCGGCCGCCATGCAACTGGCTCATGCAGGTGCCAAAGTCACTCTCCTGGAGGCCAAACCGACGCTCGGTGGCCGATGCTCCCTGATCGAACAGGATGGTTTCCGTTTCGATCTAGGCCCGACTTTTTTTCTCTATCCACGCGTCCTTAAGGAGATCTTCCAATCGGTCGGCAGGAGTCTCGATGACGAAGTCCCCATGGCACGACTGGACCCCCAGTACCGCATTACTTTCGGTGCAGGAGGACGACTCGATTGCACCCCGAATTTGGAAGAGATGGAGCGACAGATTGTTGCGATCTCGCCTCAAGATGCCGGGGCCCTTCGGCGCTACATGGACGAGAATCGGACGAAACTGCAGAAGTTCAGGCCGATCCTTGAGTCCCCCTTCAACAGCGCCCTGGATCTTCTAAGACCACCGGTGCTGGCAGCCGCGCCGATGGCAAAGCCATGGAAGACGCTGGGACAGGAATTGAACAGTTACTTCAAAGACCCTCGACTGACGATCGCGTTCTCTTTCCAGTCGAAGTACCTGGGGATGTCTCCATTCCGCTGCCCAAGTCTTTTCTCCATCCTGTCATTTCTGGAGTACGAACATGGAGTCTTTCACCCGCTTGGAGGCTGCGGGCAAGTCAGCCTAGCGATGGGGCGTGTCGCCAGCGAACTGGGAGTCGATATCCATTTGAACGAACCAGTGACGGAACTCAAGTTTGAAGGAAAACTGGTCACAGGGGTCAAGACGTCGAGAGGTGACTACGAACTGGATGCATTGGTCATTAATGCCGATTTCGCCAATGCGATGAAACGTCTAGTGCCGGACCGTCTAAGAAACCGATGGACCGATCGCAAGCTTGCGGCCAAACAATACTCCTGTTCAACCTTTATGCTCTATTTAGGTATTGAGGGACAGTACGATAAACTTCCACACCACAGCATTCATATCGCGACCGATTACGAAAAGAATCTCCGCGAGATCGAACTGGATCATGTCCTTCCAGAAGATCCGTCGTTTTACGTTCAGAATCCATCCGTCACCGATCCATCGCTCGCACCCGCCGGTTGCTCTGGACTTTACATCCTCGTTCCGGTTCCCAACCTCCAGCGGGGCACGGTTGACTGGGATTCCAAGACCACGTCTGCCTACCGCGAGAAAGTGCTCGACCGACTCCAGTTGATCGGGATCGACGGAGTCCGCGATCGGATCAAGACAGAGTTTCAGGTGACCCCCAAGGACTGGCAGGAGAAGTATGGAGTGCACTACGGAGCCACTTTCAATCTCGCTCATTCTTTGTCGCAAATGTTGCATCGCCGACCTCACAACCGCTTCGAGGATCTCCAGGGGGTGTACCTGGTGGGTGGCGGGACGCACCCAGGTAGCGGGCTGCCGGTGATCTATGAGTCGAGTCGCATTTCGTGCCGGCAACTTTTGCCGAAGCTAGGCCTCTCAACGCAGTTCATGGAGGTGGCTCCGTGAGTCTACCGGCCACACAAACCGGCAAATGTCCTCCCGGCTTGGGTGGGAAGAATGACGCATTGTGCGGAGTTGCCGATGGGTGACCGGTTTGGGATGGAGCAGCGGGTCGCCGACCTGAGAGAACGATCGGCCGATGCGCAGCGAATATGGCGTGACATGCCGATCCAGAAGCGATCGCGTATCGCCGCCAATGTCGCTCACCTTCTGGCCGAGGATTGCGATCGATGGCTGGAACGACTCGCCAGTCCCCTGCGGACCGATCCCATCGTTTCGCTTGCCGGTGAAATTCTGCCGCTGGCCGACGCAGCCGCATGGCTGTCCAAGCAGGCTGCTGGCGTCCTCGCCGATCGCCAAGCCAGCTTCTGGCAGCGACCTTGGTGGATGGGGCGGATGAGCGCGCGGACCAGCCGCGTTCCCTGGGGACGCGTTCTGATCCTTGGCGCATGGAATTATCCACTGCTATTGATGGGGGTGCAATCGCTGCAGGCACTCGTGGCCGGCAACAGTGTCCTTCTCAAGCCACCACCTGGTGGAGACCCGGTGGCGCAGGCATGGAAAGACCTCCTGGCCGTCGCTGGATTTCCCTCCGATACCATCCTGATACTAGATACCGATCCAGCAGAAGCTCAGGAAGCCATGCGGCAGGGAGTCGAACATGTCGTCCTGACCGGCTCCAGCGCCACCGGTAAAAAGGTGCTGGAACAACTGGCACCTCGCCTGACCCCCGCTACGCTGGAGCTGAGCGGTTGCGATACGTGCGTCGTTTGGGAAGACGCCGATTTGAATCGCGCCGTGTCAGCCCTCGTCTACAGTCTCCGTTTCAACGCCAGCTGCACCTGCATGGCGATTCGGCGGGTTCTCTGCCATCAAAAAATCTATCCAAGCCTAATCGAACAGCTCGAGCAACGGTTGAAATGCCTCGACCCCATTCCAGTCCTTCCCTCGTCCCTGCGACATCTGAAGCAACCCTGGGAAGACGCCCTAACCCAAGGCGCTAAAACCCTCGGTGGGGAAGTATTTCCCGAGCTGTCGGAAGGTTCGAACGTTGTGTCGACTAGGCCCTTGGTTTTGATCGATTGCCCTCAACCGAGTCCCATGGATCATCTCGATGTTTTCGCACCTTGGCTGGCGATAAGTCGCGTCGACTCGATCGAGCGGCTGAAGGAGTGTTGGGGTGCTTCCAGGTACGGCCTGACCAGTGTTGTTTTTGGTGGTCGAACGATCCCAGGGGGCTTGAAGAGCCATCTGCAGGTTGGCACGATTCTGCTGGATGACCTTTTTGTTCCCACCGCTGATCCCCAGTTGGCATTTGGAGGAGTCGGGGAGAGCGGTTATGGCGTGACACGGGGAGTCGAAGGGCTGATCGGTATGACCCGGCCTCAGGTCGTGGCAAAACGCCTCGGTCGATGGCTTCCTCATTTGGATTCCAAAAAGGGTGAGGAATTGGATATCCTCAAAGGAATCCTGCTCGGTCGCCATGGCGTGACGTGGCGAAAGAGACTGGAAGGTTGGAAACGGCTTGCGGAAGCAGGCAAGCGGCAAAAGCAACGATAAGCGACACGGACGGGAACGCAAGGAATCGGCAGACGGCTTGGCAGAACACGATGCCATGCTGTTTTGCTGAGCTGGGCAGTAACCCGCGATCAAATTCACAGGATGCACTTCAAAGGATTCGGGAGGAATCGAAGATGATACAGCGCGTCGGAACGAAGCGTTCGGTTGGGGTGATTGGAAGCGGCCTAGCGGGATTGACTGCCGCTTGCACCTTGGCTGCCAGAGGCCATCGCGTCACTTTGCTGGAAAAGAACGAGTGGGTGGGAGGAAAGGCAGCCGTGTGGAAGCAAGATGGCTTTCGCTTCGACATGGGCCCAACCATTTTGACCCTGCCTTCGGTGCTTCGGCGTGTTTATGAAGAAGCTGGCAAGCGAATGGAAGACCACCTGGAACTGGTGGCGTTAGACCCGCAGTGGAGATGTTTCTTCGAGGACGGATCGACTTTGGATCTGGTGGCCGATGTGCGTCAGATGCAGGAGAACCTTCGGCGTTTCTCCGCGACGCCAACAGCAGCCGCAGAGGGCTATGGCCGATTCATCGAGATGTCCAGGCAGCTGCACGACGTCAGCGACCGCTTCTTTTTTTGGAAGAGCGTCGGTGGGATTGCCGACACCTTGGAATTTAAAGGAGCGTTTTCTCCGGCGGTATTGCGCGATGTTCTTTCGCTTCGGATGGGTAAATCGGTGGCCCAAGTTGTCCGCCAGTATGTGCCCGACGAAAAGGCCGCTCAGATGATCGACCATTTCACGCAATACGTCGGTAGCTCCCCAGAAGCCTCGCCAGCTGTGCTCTGTGGCATCGCTCACATGCAGACGGAAGAAGGAGTCTGGTACCCAATCGGAGGAACTCGAGCTGTTCCCGAAGCGTTGCAGAAGCTGGCATTGGAACTAGGAGTTACCATCCGCACCCAGTCGGACGTGCAGCAGATTGTTTCGGAGCGAGGGCAAGTCGCTGCGGTGGTGCTAGAGGGTGGAGAGCGATTGGAATTCGATGCTGTTGTATCCAACTGCGATGCGGTACGAACCCATCGCGAACTGATGGCCAAGACTCCTGCTGACGATCGCTTTGAGAAGCGTCGAAAATACGAACCAGCTTGCTCGGGTGTGGTGCTCTACCTGGGGCTGAAAAAGAAGTACGATCACCTGCTGCATCACAATTTTGTCTTCTCTCGCGATCCCCACGAAGAGTTCGAAGCGATTTATCGACGAGGCGAGCCAGCACCCGATCCCACGGCATACCTTTGCGCACCTTCAATCAGTGAGCCCCAGGTGGCGCCGCCGGGTGGCGAGGCGCTTTACATCCTGGTTCACACACCCTATTTGCGCGAGCATCACGACTGGAAGAAAATGTTGCCAGAGTACCGGGAAGTGATTCTTCGGAAACTGGAGACAACAGGCAAAATGCCCGATATCCGGGAACGGATCGTCACAGAAAATGCGCTGACACCCGAGGGAATCCATAAGAGGTATCGGGTCCTCCAGGGGGCGATCTATGGGTTGGCCAGCCATGGCAAGTATCTGGGCGCCTTCAAGCCAGCCAATCGCAGCCCGGATATGCGAGGCCTCTATCTCGCGGGCGGGGCAGCTCATCCCGGCCCCGGGATGCCGATGGTGATGATGAGCGGATGGATCGCAGCCGATGCACTCGATCAAGACGCGCAGAAGGGACTCCTGGAGAAGACGCGTTGATGGTCGCCAGGCAGCAGCATGTGGATGTCCCTTCGGCATGGCTGGTGCGTGGGTTCGTCGGCTACTCGCGACGACTCATGCGGAAGCATTTTCATGCCTTCGCGGCAGACACTCGTTCCCTGACTCAAGTTCCAGTGCCGCCCCATGCCGCACTGATCGTCTACGCCAATCATCCTGGCTGGTGGGATCCGCTGGTGGCCGTGCTGCTGAAGGAGCGGCTTTTTCCGGATCGACATTTGTTTGCACCGATCGATCAAGAAGCACTCGAGAAGTATCGCGTTCTCAAGAAACTAGGGTTCTTCGGCATCGAGAGAGATCGACGATCGGGGGTGGCTGCTTTTTTGCAGAACTCTCGCAATATCCTTCAGCTCCCTTCGGCTTCGATCTGGCTGACCCCCGAAGGAAGATTTTGCGACCCTCGCGATCATCAAGCGGAATTGATGCCAGGGCTGGCTCACTTGGCTAGCCGCTGGGAGGAAGCGAAGTCAGATGGCCTGCCCAAGCCATTGGTCCTGATCCCGCTGGCGATCGAATATCCTTTCTGGGAAGAGAAGCTTCCTGAAGCTCTCTGCCGTTTTGGCTCTCCGATGATAGCGAGTGGAGGCGACAAGTCGACATGGCAACAGCAGCTGACTGAAGCGTTGCGAACTGCGCAACGGACACTTGCCAACGATGCCCTGAATCGACAAGTGGATCAATTCGATGAGGTGCTTTGGAGCGGTGCGACACGGACTTCCTGGTACGATCGGATGCGATCCTTGAGTGGACGATGGCGGGGGAAACGGGTCGAACTATCTCATGGGAAGCTATTTCAACCTTCCGAAAAGCGCAAAGGGAATCCCTGATGGCGTCAATCACCATGTGGATTTGCTCCCTCCTGTTGATTCTTTTGGCTTGCCTCCCAGCGCTGATGGTACTGAAGAACTTGACGCTTTTCAGGACCGCCACCTGCGACCCAAAATGGCTGAATGAAGCTTGGAAACAGACAGTGCGTGTCGTGATCCCCGCACGCAATGAAGAAGCAACGATCGAACGATCTCTTCAGACTTTAGTGGCCAGCAACTTCCCCGGTTGGGAAGCGGTCGTTGTGGACGATGCAAGCGAGGACAGTACACCGCAATTGGTCGATCGCATCGCCCAGCACTTCCCGCAAATCCGAAGGATCGAGGCAGGGAAACTACCGGAAGGATGGAATGGGAAACAGCATGCGTGCTGGCGCGGAGCCCAAGGGGCAACCACCGACTATCTCCTCTTCCTGGATGCCGATGTGCGAATGACCCCCGACGCCATCCAGCGAATCGTCGCTCAGCAATTAGCCAGCCAACTGCCTCTTCTCAGCGGATTCCCTAAACAGGAGATGGGGACCTGGTCCGAACAGTGGATGATCCCGATGATGCATTTTCTGTTGCTTGGCTACCTGCCGATCGATCGCATGCGAGCAGGGACCGATCCAGCATTCTCTGCAGGATGCGGCCAACTGTTCTGCAGTCGCCGGAATGCCTACGAACAAACCGGCGGCCACTCGGCCATTCGCAGCTCCCGCCATGATGGAATCCAGCTTCCCAAAACCTATCGCCAAGCAGGGCTGGCGACCGATTTCTTCGATGCCAGCGATCTGGCTGTCTGCAGGATGTACCACAACACCCAGCAGGTCCGGACTGGCCTGCTGAAAAATGCCACCGAGGGTATTGCCAGGATGCCACAGCTTGCGATCTTCACCTTGCTGCTGCTGGCTGCGTCGATCGGACCATGGATCCTTCTGGCCATCGCATGGGTACGAGACTGGCCGCTACTGCTCCAGGGACTTCTACTTCTTGCAGGACTGGCCACCTGGATCCCACGCTTCTTGATTGCAAAGCGGCTGCAACAGCCGCTTTCCGGGGTGCTGGCACACCCCCTCTCCCTGCTTTGGTTTCTTCTGCTGCAGTGGAAAGCTTTCTCGTTGGCTCGTACAGGACGTTCCATCGCTTGGCGAGGCAGATCTAGCTGAATTGGCGGCAAAGGCTCTGCATTGCCAATGCATGGAACCCATTGGCCAGGATCTTGTCTTGGCCATGGGTTGTGAGACGAAAACTGGCAGATGCGACAATTCCGTGGGGCAGCATGGTCCGCGATGGATGGAACTGCAACAAAGTGGCCCTCCCCACTCGTTCCTCGCGATCCTCCCAAGGGGAGAGTGAGATCCGTTCTCCGGGCGGCAGGACGGATATGCCCCACAGCGTCGTCGTAGGGAATGAAAAACACGAGCGACTTAAGTTGCAGATGGAATCAAGAAGAAAATGATCCCGCACGCCTTGCAGATCCAAGGCGTGCGGGAATTCAGTACTGGGATCGTCGATCACTCTTCGATACCGGCAAGTTCCGCACCCGCTCGGGTGATCAACCTCGCAACAATCCGGATATCGGTGGTTGCCCCAAGGAACTGGACCGAACCGTCGCAGATGGCGAAGTTTGCACCCCCCGGGTGGAAGCTGTAGGCTTCTCCGGTGCCTTCGGTGCCGTAGTAGGGATGAGGAAAAGCAGCGCCTGCGATTTCTTCACCGTTGGTGCAATTGATGGCGCAAGGCCCAGGCAGAATGCGTCCATCTCGCGTCGATCCGTCCAGAGAGAAGTCGCTGGCTGGTCGAGACCATCCACCTGCGTTGGTCCTCTGGGTGGGAACGCCACCAAACTTTTTGCCGATTCGATAAACCGTAGGCCGCCCCGCCGACTCACCATAGAGAATCGTCTGCGAAAGGCCATCGGTGATGTCTCGGAACCTCGGCTTGCCATTCTTCGGCAGAGCCCCAATAAGATCCCCCGTGGGATCGATCAATCCAGAGGTTCGCAACCGCTGATCGACTCCAATCGTCGGCGAGTAATCGGTCGTGGCGACGAATGTAGGAGTCCAGGGCGACTGCTCTGGAACCCCATCCAGTCGCTCGGGGTTCGGTGTCGATGGGCACGCGAACGTAGCCACTCGAGACGAAGTGACCGGCAGATTCACCGGATCAAACCAGTTCCGACCTTGGTCGTATCGATCATAAAGAACACTCTGCTCGATGTAAGGCAGTGTGAATGTCAATCCTGCCACGCGCGGCAAGGTTGTCAGCCCACCAGGACGCACGCTGGAAGGAAGTATCTTGTAGGCCGATTCAAAATTCTGCGCGGCCAACCCAAGCTGCTTGAGGTTGTTGCTGCATTGCATCCGCCGAGCTGCCTCGCGAGCGGCTTGGACAGCTGGTAGCAGCAGTCCTACCAAAATACCGATAATCGCAATCACCACTAGCAGCTCCACCAGGGTGAAGCCTCGCATTCCCTTGCTCGTACGTTTCATTTTTCGATTCCTATAGTTGAACTCACCAATTGCCTGCATGAACGATTTTTGGGAGTGAGCCCTGCAGGAAAAGAGACTCGTGGATCGTTACCTATCGATTTTTCATTTCACTTCGATGCGTTGGATGCTGGAGTCATCTTTCGACACCGAGACCTGAATGGGAGTGGTCGAAGGATTGGCGTATAGCGGTGGAAGAATGTTCGGACCAGGTTCCCACTGACTTCCTTCGCCGCGAATCTGGTAGCATTCCACCGTCACTCGATACTTCCCGACAGAAACCCCATCGTTGGCGTCATGAGTGCTCAGTGCAAAAGTTCCGTCAGCCCCACTGGTCGCTCGACCACTAGTGGCCTTCGGATCACTTCCCTCCGCAGGATGAAACGTCACCAAGGCATTCGCCAGCGGTTGATCCTGAAAGATCACCACCCCTTGAACTGGGACTACCGGAAGCCGCTCCGGAGCCCGACTGCAACCAGGAGTCACCCCGAAGGCACCGAGTAAGACGACGCCACGAAGCAACCACCGCCGATCGACTTCCGTTTCAAAACCAATCGCCATCACATTCCCTTCAGCAAGGGTGCCCCAAAGTCGACTCAACCGAGACCACCCCGGCACCCATCGGCGTCCAAACGCAACGGTTGTGCCATGGCTGACACTTTCATCGAAAAGGTGGAAGAATCTGCCTTTGGCCCTTGAAATTGTGAGGAAACTAGATCTTCGACGACCCCATCTCACTTGGCCGCCAGGTGGCAATCATCCAATCGCTCCGTGACCCATGATGGATCCAGCAAACTACCTAATCGCCGATCACGGCAGTGACCCAGTCCGATTTCACCTTCCCCAAAGCAGAGTCGCAAACAGATCTCACCCTCCCCTTGGGAGGGTCGCGAGGAACGAGCGGGGAGGGCATTTTTCTCACAGCACCATCCATCGCGGACCATGCTGCTCCAAAGGATGAATACGGTGCCCCCCCTCCCCGCTTCGTCGTTCCTCCTCAGCGACCCTCCCTGAGGGAGGGTCAAAAAACCGAACTCACCCTCCCCAAAGCAGAGTCGCAAAGTGATCTCAACCTCTCCTTGGGAGGGTCGCGAGGAACGAGCGGGGAGGGCATTTTTCTCACAGCACCATCCATCGCGGACCATGCTGCTCCAAAGGATGAATACGGTGACCCCCTCCCCGCTTCGTCGTTCCTCCTCAGCGACCCTCCCTGAGGGAGGGTTAAAAAACCGATCTCACCCTCCCCAAAGCAGAGCCGCAAACCGATCTCACGCTCCCCTCGGGAGGCCAGATCAGATTTGATAGTCTGCGGGTAAGCCTTCGGAAGAAAACACCTGTGCTGCGTGAGCTCTCAGGTAGACTTTTTCGCCGCGTTGCAATCCCAACTCACGAAACCGCGACCAAGGCAACTCCGCGGTAGCGTGACCGCCGTCAGGTAGCTCCACATAGATCCTGGCGAAATTACCACCTTGCCCAATTCTCTGGATGGTAGCTGGCAAGGCCGAATCTCCAGGGTGCCGATCTACCTCCAGATCATGGGGACGTACAAATAGTGGGATCTGCTCCTGGCTGGGTTTGGGAGCCCCCAGGTTTCCCAGCAACTGTGCCTGATCTCCATCCATGCGACCATGAAACACGTTGACTCTCCCCAAGAAGTCCATCACAAAATGATTCACGGGTCGATGAAAGACTTCCTCGGGGGTCCCTTCCTGCACAATTCGGCCCCGGTTCATAATGACGACGGTATCTGCCACTTCCAGCGCCTCTTCCTGGTCATGCGTCACTAGGATGGTCGTCATCTGAAGTTCTTCATGAAGCTGCCTTAACCAAGTCCTCAACCCTTGACGTACTTTGGCATCCAATGCACCAAATGGCTCATCCAAGAGCAGGAATCTCGGTGTGACCGCCAGAGCCCGTGCCAAGGCGACGCGCTGACGTTGCCCTCCCGAAAGCTGGCTTGGGTATCGATTCCCGAAACCTGCCAGTTGGATTAGGCTGAGCAGTTCATCGACCCGCGCCTTGATCTGGGCTTCTGGCGGCCGTTCACGGCGTGGCTTGACCCGCAAACCGAAGGCGATGTTGTCGGCAACGGTCATATGTTTGAAGAGTGCATAATGCTGGAAGACGAAACCAATCTGCCGTTTGGCTGATGCACTTGCAGCCACATCCTTGCCGTCAAAAAGCAGCGCAGTCCCCGGATTGCTGTCGGGGAACTCCAACCCTGCGATCACTCGCAGGAGTGTGGTTTTCCCCGATCCTGAAGGGCCAAGAAGTGCGGTCAATTGACCGTCCCGAATTTTCAGATCGATGCCATCGAGCGCCGCGAATTGCTGGTAGTGCTTGTGAATCTGTCTCAGTTCAATCGTCATCTTCCTGTTCCTGCCTTCCAGACATCCGTCGTAGTCTCGTGCCAATCGACTCATGAACCAGGCAACTGGATCGCATCTTGCTGCCGCTGTCGCGTCATGCGATGGTGCAGAAACTCCTTGACCACCAGGGAAGCCAATCCGGCGACGGCCAGAAGCGACGCCATCGCAAAAGCGGCGGGGATGTTGTACTCGTTGTAGAGAATCTCAACATGCAGTGGCATCGTCGTCGTCTTGCCGCGGATATGGCCGGAGACGACGGAGACGGCGCCGAACTCTCCGAGGGCGCGCGCCGTACAAAGCGCGACGCCATAGAACAATCCCCAGCGAATTTTCGGCAACGTGATCCGCCAGAAGGTCTGCCATCCCGTCGCACCCAGGGAAATGGCAGCAAGCTCTTCCTCACTCCCCTGTTCTTGCATCAGCGGAATCAATTCCCTGGCGACAAACGGTACGGTGACGAAGATCGTAGCAAGAACAATCCCAGGGATCGCAAAGATGATTTGAAACCCAAGCTTTCCTACGATTGGCCCCAGCCAACCTTGGCTACCGAACAGTAGCACGAAGATGAGACCAGAAATCACAGGGGATACCGCAAAAGGTAGGTCGATCAACGATCCCAGGATCGTTTTTCCCCGGAAATCATAACGCGTCAACGCAATGGCAGCGGCCACACCAAAGACGGTGTTGAGCGGTACAGCGATGGCCACCACCAGCAAGGTCAGTCGTATCGCCGAAATCGCAGCGGGATCGGCAAGCGACCGTGCGAAGACATTCCATCCTTCCCGAAGCGCTTCGAAGAAAATCGAAGCCACAGGAATCGCTAGAAGCCCAATCACAATCACCATCGTCATCGCAATGGCAAGGCTGGACGCCAAGCGGTCCAACCAGCTTCGTTGCCTCTTCTTCGTCAACTTCCCAGCTCCCTCTCGGTTCATTGGACGCTATGCCTCGCCATCCGCCACTGAAAGGCATGAATCGCCAGAAGCAGCAGCAACGAAGAAAGCAACATGACGGTCGCGATCGATGAGGCCCCCAGAAGATCGTGCTGCTCCAGCTTCGTGATGATCATCAACGAGGTAATCTCGGTTTTGTAAGGCATGTTGCCCGAGATGAAGACCACCGAGCCGTATTCGCCAAGGGAGCGAGCGAAGGCAAGCGAAAAGCCAGTAACGATCGCTGGCGCCACAGTCGGCAATAAAACACGAAAGACGATCTGCCAGGGAGATGCCCCTAGGCATGCTGCGGCCTCCTCCTGCTCTCGATCCAGCTCTTCCAAAGCTGGCTGCAGAGTCCGAATCACATAGGGGAAGCTAATGAATACCATCGCCAAGCAGATCCCCAGTGGGCGAAACGCGACTTCCAGCCCAACCGACTCGAGGTACCGCCCGATCCAGCCGTTTCGCGCGTAGATCGATGTCAACGCGATCCCAGAAACCGCCGTCGGAATCGCAAAAGGCAAGTCGATGAAAGCATCGATCAGCTTGCGCCCAGGAAATCGGTATCGAACCAGACACCAAGCGACCAGGAATCCCAAAATCGTGTTGACCAAAGCCGCCAGGAACGCAGCTCCAAAGGTCAATCGATAGGATGCGAGCACCCGAGGATGAAAGGCGGCCGCCGCAAAAGATTCCCATGTCTGGGAAATCCCCTTGAGCAGCAGCGCGGTGAGTGGAAGGAAGACCAAAAGACTCAAATAGGTCAATGTGATCCCCATCGTCAGGCCAAATCCCGGAAGCGCCGAACGCCTCGCCATGTTTCCCTCTCTGACTGAATTCGTCGAGTCGCAATCGGAGGATCGATAGGATCACTTTTCCGGTTGATACAACTGGTCGAAGGAGCCACCATCGTCGAAATGGCTTTTTTGAGCCGCTTTCCAGTCGCCGAAGATCTCCTCAAGCTGAAAAAGCTCGATCTTGTCCCCTGCTTCTGAAGGAGCTCTTCGAGCGGCAGGGCCGGATACGGGACGGAAGAAATGCTTGCTGGCAAGCGATTGTCCTTCGTCCGAATAGAGGTATTTCAGATAGGCCTCAGCCACTTCGCGGGTCCCATGTTGATCGGCATATCGGTCGACCAGCGTCACAGGAGGAGTGGCCAAGATACTGAGTGAAGGAATGACGATCTCCACCTCCCCCTCCCCCGCTTCCTTCATCGCCATGTAGGCCTCGTTCTCCCAAGTCAGCAACACATCCCCGATGCCTCGCTGGAGAAAGGTGCTGGTAGCACCGCGAGCACCGGAGTCGAGCACAGGGACTTTGCGGAAGAGGTTTCCAATGAACTCCCTGGCAACCAGATTGGCCTTCTCCCGTTCTTCGGCAGTGGCATCCTTCACCTTCTGCAGACCTCCCAGCTCCTGGATCACCCGATAGCCCCAGGCCGCTAGATAATTCCAGCGGGCTCCACCACTTGTCTTCGGGTTGGGGGTAATGATCTCCAAATCCTCCCTGGCCAGATCCCCCCAGTCTCGGACATTCTTGGGATTGCCTCGTCGCACCAGAAAGACAATCGTCGATGTGTAGGGTGCACTTTGGTGGGGTAGGCGTTCCTGCCACTGTGCAGGAAGAAGCTGAGTCTTCTCCGCCATGACGTCGATGTCGTAGCCAATCGCAAGCGTCAAGACATCCGCCTCCAGCCCATCCATGACAGCGCGAGCCTGCTTGCCAGCCCCGCCATGCGATTGCTCCACCTCCACACGCTGCCCCTTGGTCTTCAACCAATATGCAGCAAACGCATCGTTGAACTCCCGGTAAAACTCACGCGTCGGATCGTAGGAGACATTGAGAATGCGGACATTCGGCACCCCCTCCCCAGGCTGGTTCGCGGCACTGCAGCCCACCATCGACAGAATCAGGATCAACCAAACCATGCGACGCCAACTCTGCCATCCCATACTCCATTCCCCTCCTGACAAACCCAAAGCCTCTCTCCCGCCGGCAGAAGAACCACTTAGCAATTGGGATGCCAACCACTTGGCACCGGATTTGCTTCCAAGCCGACTTGTGGAGAGACAGGCGAGGCTGGGAACGGTGGTTGTCCTCGTCTAAACGTCCAGTAACTAAGGGAAATCGATGCGTCGTACCGTCGATGCGTCCCTCGAGACGATGCCGGAAAATGCCTTACCAATCCGAAAAAAAATCGACGATAGAATCTAGACCAAGCAAATATCACGGTTAAAACGATCGTATTTAATTGCCGTGTTATTTGCTGGATCCGGAAGGGAAGCCAAAGGTCATGTCGAACGATCGGCAGTCGTTGAGTCGCGAGGTGTGGAGAATTGTCGGCCAGCATCTCGATCTCCAGGAGACCGTTCAGGCGACCGTCGACCTTCTTCGGGCGTCCGTCCCGCTGGTGTCGATTGAGATCCTGGAACTGGATGATCGAACGGTGCAATTGATTGCGACCAGTCTTCCCAGCAAACGAGTACGCCAACCGACACCGCTGAAGTCCCAAGGGAGCGGAAAGCTATTGCCTTGGATTCGTTCCGGGCAATTGTGGCAAAGCGATGCGTCTCTGGCGAGCGACCTACCACTGGACACGCTACTTGGTGATGGGCTGGCGGAACGGACCCGGCCAGAACGAACGCTTGCAGGCCCCATGCTGCTGGAGGGCAGGCATGGGAGTTGGGCAATTCTAAACTGGAGACATACCGCCGGCCGCGACGAAGTGGAATTAGCAAACGCCCTCTTGGAGCCACTATCGGTTGCTGTCTTGAACGATGTGCGATTGGCGGAGATCAAGCGACTGAAGGCAGCGGCAGAGGCGGACCGAACGTCGTTGCTATCGCGCCTGGGACGATCGCAAGTCCATGAAGCGGAAGTGGTTGGTGCGAATAAGGGGTTGCGACAGGTTTTCGAGCGGATCGAGCTGGTCGCTACATCGGACCTTCCCGTCCTGATTTTCGGAGAGACAGGCACAGGCAAGGAGGTGGTGTCGCGAGCCATTCACTTGAAGAGTCCTCGATCGTCCGCGCCGTTCATCCGGGTCAATTGCGGAGCCATTCCATCGGAGCTGATCGACAGCCAATTATTCGGACATGAAAAAGGAAGTTTCACAGGGGCAGTCGAGCAGCATCAGGGGTGGTTTGAACGCGCCGATGGTGGGACGCTGTTCTTAGATGAAATCGGGGAACTCCCACTAGCAGCGCAGGTACGACTGCTGCGCGTGCTGCAAGATCATCAAGTCGAACGGGTGGGTGGCCGACAAACGATCTCGGTCGATGTGCGCATCATCGCGGCCACGCATCGCGATCTAGCAGCGATGGTCAAGTCTCGCTCCTTCCGTGAAGACCTCTGGTATCGCATCAATGTCTTTCCAATCCTTCTCCCGCGACTCCAGGATCGCAAAGAGGACCTTCCGGAACTGGTGCGTCACTTCCTCCAGAAAGCCTCCACCCGCTTTGGTCTGCCCATGGTCGAACCGACGCCGCGGGATTTGGCGTTGCTGAGCTCCTATCCTTGGCCGGGCAATATCCGGGAATTGCATGCGGTCATCGACCGTGCGGCGATACTGGGGAATGGGACTACTTTGGAAGTGGCAAAGGCACTTGGCATCACCGCTGAAGTCGGTAGCCATGCAGATCCTCTGGCTCATCGCGTTTCGGAGCCGCTGGAGAACCAAGCCCACCACTCGCAAGACGGCGCCCTGCCCCTCCTGACGCTCGATCAAGCCATGAAAGCCCATATCGAACATGCGTTGGCTCTCACACAAGGTCGCATCGAAGGCGATCGAGGCGCTGCAAAACTGCTCGATATCAACCCCCATACCCTCCGAGCCCGCATGCGAAAGCTTGGGATTCGCTGGTCTGCTTTTCGGCAGTGAATCACTTAAGTCAATCGAAGGTGCAAAAGCCTTCGAATTTCCGGGCTTCCCTGATGTTATGGTGGCTTAGGACCATAAGCCGCTGGTTTCTATCGGACTCGCCCTCAATGAATACACGTACTCGAAGAGCAGCGTTGGGACACCGGGGCATCGAGTACGAATACCGTCCGCCGTGGCAGACTGATTTCGAGAAATCAAAAGGAATGACCGACGAAATTACCCAGTGAACCAATTGCGGGCCGACTCCATCCAGATGGATGTCAAAGCCATACAAACCGTCGGTCAAAATGTCTGCCCGCCAATCATGCCTCCGGTTACATCAGCTGCGCCTAGATTCCCTGACCACATCCATTTCCAAAGGGAATTTCTCCGCACGCCCCAAGCGCCTAAATCCCTTCACCCGATAGCCGCTCAGCTACCAGTCGCTCGACCCGTTCCAGTAAATCTGCCGTCAATGGATCGACCATCGCCTGGGCGGCTTGGGTGATCTGCTGGGCGTTCCTGGCACCGCACAGCACGGTCGTTACGTCGGATTGAGCCATCGTCCAGCCGACGACCAGCCGAACGATGGTCGTCTCCGCCTCCTTTGCGAGCTTATCCAATCGTTCGATGAACTGCCGATTCAACGTCCACTGCTCCCCTTGAAACATGGGATAGCTTAGCCGTCGATCTGCCGGATCAAGTTGCTCCAGAGAGCGAATGGCTCCAGCCAGCAGACCTTTCATTAGGGGCCAATAGACTGCGGCGCCGACTTGCAGTTGACGCAATGCAGGGCGAAGCGATCGTAGCGACTCCTGCTGCAGCATGTTGAACGGAGGCTGATGCACCACGATGGGAGCGATCTGCGCGAAGGCCAGCGTTTCTTCCGGCGAGGTGTTGCTGACTCCGATCCAGCGAACAACCCCCTTTTGCTGCAACCTCGCCAACGCCTCAGCCGATCGCTCCACCGGCGTCCTGCCATCGGGGGTGTGAAGGTACATCAAGTCGATGCGGTCCACCCCCAAACGTTGCCGGATTTCCTCCGCATCGGCGATCAATCTGGCTGGCGAAGCATCCAGTTGGCGATTGCCTTGGCCATCGTAATGACTCCCTACCTTGCTGGCGATAACAACCTGATCCCATCGCCCTGACAGCACCTGCTTCAACAAGCGGTCGCTTTCTCCTTGCTTGCCGTAACTGTAGGCCGTATCGAAGTGATTGACGCCAAGATCCAAGGCGCATTCGATTGCTTCAACACACTGGGACGGCTCAATGCCAAGCGAACTGACACCTGACATTGGCCAACAGCCAAGCGCTACGGGGCTTACCCATAGATCGCTGGTGCCTAGTGGACGGCGTGGTGCTGGAAGATGCATGGAAGGCCGATGTCGTTTTCCCAGGCTACGAAAAAGAGTCTCTCAAAACAACAAAGCCCCGATCAGAACGATCAGGGCTTTGGGTTGGATTTGACTAGCCGGCACACTGCGGGAACTGGCCCACTGAGATAGCTGGCCTGTCGCGATTATTCACGGGGCCTGATGGCGCCGGTCAATCCGCTGTAATCGACTCGGTCGTCGTTGTGCCACAGAGGCTGTCCCAATTCGACTCGCTGTCGAAGAATTTCGATCTTCTCCAACGAACCGGCAGGTGCGTCGGTCGGCTGGAATTTGTTGTCGGCCTGAGGATCGAAATCCTCATCGTGCCCGTACTTGAGAATTGCCTCGAAAACGTTCTTGCAAAATCCGCTCATCCCATCCCCCCTTCAAGCGTCGGTCCCTAGCAAGGAACCACTGTGGCAGCCCGCGATGCACCGAATCCTATCGGCGATCCCAGCGGACCTTCCTATATCGCATCAGGCACTCCGAAACATTCGGAGAATCCAAGCCTGCTGGAGCAACCGTTTTGTCTGGAAGTGTCGAATCGGCTTTTGGTCAACCGTCGCTCAACCTCTCCCTCTCAGAAGACTTGGTATTATTGGCGGAGAGATGGATGAGTCAAGGAAATTCGGGCGGCTCTGAAGGATCCCAGCCATCGATGCGACGCAAAAGATGCCTGGGCAATCCGTGAAGAATAGGTGGCCCCTACTGGCGCCGATTCAAGCGACGAACCTGGATACGACGCTCAAAAGCCGCCAATGGGGGAAAGCTTTCCCTTGGCGATGCGTCAAGGGGGATTTCTCGGAGCACCGGTGTGCTTGTGAAAAATCGATCCAACCTTGGTTTCCTTAGCTCACAGTGGGCCAAGGAAGTGGAAATTGGGGGCGGAAGGGGCGGAAAATTTTTTTCTTTTTTTTAGGCTTCAACCGAAATGTGGCTTAGCAAGACCATTCAAATCCCACCCAAAACATTCGGATTCCACTGGATCACCGAGGAGGTCGAGAGCCAGATCCCGGAGATATCGGGCATCGCAGTGGGGTTGCTTCATCTATCGCTTCAGCACACCTCGGCCTCTCTATCGCTCAACGAGAACACCGATCCTCGGGTGCTACTGGACCTAAGAGATTTTTTCCACCATCTGGTGCCCAGGGAGTTTCAATTCCGGCACGATGACGAAGGGCCCGACGACATGCCCGCTCATGTCCTGTGCGCGATGATTGGAACCGATCTGACCATCCCGATCCGCGACGGCTCCCTGGCACTGGGGACTTGGCAGGGAATTGTGCTTGGGGAGCACCGGGATCGAGCCGGAAGCCGGGTCCTGCTGGCGACGATGTCTGGTCAACCGATCTAACCTGATTGCCCGGTCCCGCGGATGCGTTGGCGGATTAGAATGGTTGAGAACAGGTTGGGAGAGCGAGTCCCGGATCGGTTCGCAAATGCCGCCGCATTCCATGGCAGACCCGGAAACGTTGGGATCCCGACAGGGCAGACGTATTCCCCGCATGCCACGGCGCCGCCTCCCCAACGTGGGGACGGCAAGGGAATGCGAACGGCTGCCACTTGAAAATAATCTTCCATACCGCGGGTGACGGAACCGCGAATGAGCCAAAAATTTTAGAAGGCAGGATCTGAGATGAGTCTTCGGGAAGTGGATCTGATCGTGCTTGGTGGTGGCCCTGCAGGTTACGTGGGAGCGATCCGAGCGGCCCAGCTGAAGATGAAGGTGGTCTGCATCGACGAGAATCAGCAGTTCGGTGGGACCTGCCTCAGGGTTGGCTGTATCCCCAGCAAGGCGTTGCTGGAGTCGAGCCATCTCTATGAGGAAGCCAAGCATGGGATGGCACAGCATGGGATCGGCGTCTCGGACGTCCGCTTGGACCTAGCCGCCATGCTACGTCGCAAGGATCAAGTCGTCTCGACGCTCACCTCCGGAATCCAGCAGCTCCTGAAAAAGAACCAGGTCGAAGCGGTCGTCGGCAAGGGCAAACTGATCGATCCTACGACGGTCGAGGTAACGACTTCGGAAGGGACGGTTCGGTTTCGCGCACCCCGCATCCTTTTAGCAACTGGCTCCCGCCCCGCTTCGATGCGGGGAGTCGAAGAGGATGGAGATCGTATCGGCAACAGCACGTCGGCCCTCAAGTATCCAGAAGTCCCCAAACGATTGGTGGTGATCGGCGGTGGATACATCGGGATGGAACTGGGAAGTGTCTGGCGCCGCCTAGGATCGGAAGTGATCGTGCTGGAAGCATTGGATCGAATCTTTCCAGGGATCGACAAGGAAATGGCGCAAATCGCCATGCGCAGTTTCGAGAAGCAGGGCATTCAGTTCCTGTTAAACAAGTGGGTCGAATCGGCCAAGGTGGAAGGGAATCGATGCGTCGTCCGTTGCAAGGATAGCGAGCCAATCGAATGCGATCGCGTCCTGCTGGCGACCGGTCGCGTCCCGATAAACCAAGGGATCGGACTGGAATCCTGCGGCATTGAAACCGACAAACGGGGTTTCGTCCCCGTCGATGCCAACTACCGCACTGGAGTTCCCAGCATCTACGCTGTAGGGGATCTGATCGGCGGCGCTATGTTGGCCCACAAAGCGATGGAAGAAGCCGTCGTATGCGTGGAGAGAATGGCGGGCCAGGCGAGCCACGTCAATTACGATTGCATCCCAGCGATCGTCTACACCCATCCAGAGATTGCTTCGGTCGGGCAAACCGAAGAGCAGTTGACGGAGAAGAAGATCGAGTATCGCAAGGGTGTCAGCCCTTACGCAGCAAATGGAAGAGCCCGTACCATCGGGGAGATCGAGGGGCGAGTCAAAATACTGGCCGATGCAACCACCGACCGTGTCTTGGGGGTCCACATCATTGGAGCCAGAGCGGGGGATCTAATCGCCGAAGCCGCCTCGGCCATCGAATTTGGCGCCAGTTCGGAAGACATCGCCAGACTCTGCCACGCCCACCCAACCCTCGCGGAGGTGGTTCATGAAGCTGCTCTGGCTGTCGATCGACGCGCGATCCACAGCGCGTAATCACCCCAGTGGCCGGCAAGCAATCCAACTTCACCCTCACCTTGGCGGAGTCGCAATCCAACTTCACCCTCCCCTTGGGAGGGTCGCGAGGAACGAGCGGGGAGGGTCTTTTCCGTTGTCGCAAACCGCCTCATAACTTACCGGTTCAACTTCGCAATGATCGAGCCCTCCCCGCTAAGTCGTTCCTCCTCAGCGACCCTCCCTGAGGGAGGGTAAAAAACCGATCTAGCACCACCAGCACAGCAGCCGCAATCCAACTTCACCCTCACCTTGGCGGAGTCGCAATCCAACTTCACCCTCCCCTTGGGAGGGTCGCGAGGAACGAGCGGGGAGGGTCTTTTCCGTCGTCGCAAACCGCCTCAGAACTTACCGATTCAACCTCGCAATGATCGAGCCCTCCCCGCTTCGTCGTTCCTCCTCAGCGACCCTCCCTGAGGGAGGGTAAAAAACCGATCTAGCACCACCAGCACAGCAGAGTCGCAATCCAACTTCACCCTCCCCTTGGGAGGGTCGCGAGGAACGAGCGGGGAGGGTCTTTTCCGTCGTCGCAAACCGCCTCAGAACTTACCGGTTCAACCTCGCAATGATCGAGCCCTCCCCGCTTCGTCGTTCCTCCTCAGCGACCCTCCCTGAGGGAGGGTAAAAAACCGATCTAGCACCACCAGCACAGCAGAGTCGCAATGCTAAGAGAATTGTGTGGGTTGCGATCGCTTCACTGCGGCGATCCATGAACTGCCGGAGGACCTTCAAGATCCGCGATCCGTCTCCAGCGGCACATCTCCAAAGTCACAGCAAACCACCATCCACAAGGTGGCAGGAAATGATCGATCGATCAACCGCCAGATTCCCTAAGGCAATGCTGGTTGGCGATCGAAATCCCACTGACAATGGCTCCTACGATCCCAACGAAACCTTGGTCCGTTCCGCAGAGAAACAGGTTTTCCAAATGCGTCGTCCCATCCAGACGCTTTCTTGGAGCCCCGTAGACGGCACCATGATCATGCGACGTGAAACGCCGTATCGTCTTCGGTGTAAACACATCCGTAGCAATCACATGCCTTCGAAAGTCAGGAACAAACCGCACCGCCGATGCGATCGAACGATCATACCAATCCAATTTGGCAACCTGATAATCGGTCGGCAGTAAAGATTCCCAACCAGCATGATCTGCCAGGGTGGTAATCCGAATATAGCCATCCTCCAACTCCCCCCGCTCGGTAGCGTATTCGTAGTTGTTCGGGGAGCAGATCACGCCGGTTCGAAGATCGCACAGCTCGGTTCGAGGCCGCTTCCAGTGGAACGTCTCCGAGTCGTTGTAGAAGACGATTGTTCGGTCGCAACCCAAGTCCTTGGGCTGGCGATCCAGCACCGAGATCGACTCGATGAACGACAGTTCCCCTGGTTCTGGCAGCGCGGGAGCTGCCGATGCACCACAAAGCCGCATCGTCTCCACGACCCCCGCGCTGGATAGGACGCGATTGGCTTCCAATTGCGTCCCATCCTCCAAGGTCACGCCAATCACCCGTTGCCCCTGTACCTCGATGCGGGAGACTCCACTGCGAAGCTTGAGCTGCCCTCCGAGTTCGCGGAAGCGCCTGACCAAGTGCTTCAAGATCAGACGAACTCCCTGAAACGGCCTGGCGAAACCCTCGAGAAAGATACTTCGGAACATGATGCACAATTGTCCAAAGTCCATATCGTTCTCGCGGGCATTCCCATACCACATCAAGGGGCAGAGAATCATTTCGATCAAAAGTGGATCGGTCAAATGGTCGGCAAGAAATGCGCGCGCTGACGATTCGAAATCTTTTTGGCTGAGATCATCGTAGTCGACGAGCGCAGCGACCATCCGATCATAGCGATCGATCTGGTCAGGAAAGGCGCGGGCGATTTCCTCGCGAAGCAATTTCGCGTCGTTGGAAAAACTCAGGGTGACACCTGGAAACGCGATCTGCGATCCGACCTGCGGGGCCAAATCGAAATCTTCCCAGCGGAATCGCAGTTGTCGCAGCAGTTTGGCTAGCGGCCCGCGCTTGGTGCCGCGAGGAGTGAAGTTGGTCAGCGCGTGAAGCCCAACATCAAAATTGCGTCGGTGCATCCGGTAGAACGAATTGAGTCCACCGATGGTCGTGTGTCGCTCCAGAATGCAAACCTGCTTCTGGTAGTTGGCCAGCCGTATTCCAGCGGCCAATCCCGACATGCCGGCACCGATGATGATCGTATCGTACATCAATCCACCGCTCCGGCCCGGTCTGTTGTCGCTCAGGTCGACTTCACCAAGTCCCGCATCTTCGGTTCTAGGTACTCCACCGTGCTGGCCATGCTGGCAAGCCGAGGATACTCCTCTTCGGGAATCTGGACTCGATGCCGCTTGCGTAGCTCCATGACGATGTCAAGAAAATCCATGCTGTCCAGCTCCATCTGCTCCCGGAAAGACTTGGCGTCTTCCAAATTGGAGAGATCCTCGTCTGGGGCGATTTCACTGAGGATATCGAGAATTTCGTCGCGAATTTCAGCAGGCGTCATGGGCTAACTCTTCACTCCTAATGCTCGGACGGATCAAACTTTCGGACGATGACGACCGAATTGATCCCTAGCATACCGAAAGAATTGTTCAGAATGTAGTCGACCCCCGATAACTTCTTGGGACTTCCGGCCACCAATCCGGGGAGTTCGCACTCGGGATCCAGCTGATCCAGGTTGATCGTGGGGTGGCAGTATCCGTCCTGGAAAGATGGGAGGTTTCCAGCGAGTTCAAGAGCTCCGGCGGCCCCCATGGCATGGCCGATGAAGCTTTTGGTGTTGTTGAAATGGGTGCGTCTTGAACTGGCGAAGACTTCGCGAAGAGCGGCGCATTCTTGGGCATCGCCGCTGGTCGTCCCAGTCGCATGGGTGCTGACAATATCGATCTGCTCCGGCTCCAATCCAGCCCGCCCCAACGCTAGCCGAACGCATTCTGCCTGCCGCTGCGGGTTGGGTAGCACGAAGTCGGTGGCGTCGGTATTCATGGCATACCCAACCAGCTCGGCAACAATCTTGGCCCCACGGGCGCGGGCATCGGCAAGCCGTTCCATGACGAAGATACAAGCACCTTCGGAAACGACGATGCCATTGCGATGCTGGTCGAACGGACGCGATGCTTTCGTAGGATCGTCGTGGGACGCTAAAGCCCCCTGCGATTTGAAGCTGGCAAAAATGCCAAACGTGTGAATGCTTTCCGAGACACCACCAGAGAGAGCCAGATCGCACTCACGCAGACGCAACATCTGAGCCCCCTGGATCAAGCCAGCGTTGCCGGCGGCGCACGCCGCGCCAATCGTGTAATGGGGACCAGTGACTCCCAGATTCAGCGCCACCTCCCCAGCCGGATTGTTGGCGACGGTTCTGGGATTGTGATGGTGCGACCAGAACTGAGTGTCGTAGTCGTACTGCTTGATGTTGTAGATCTCGTTTTCTGTCTCCACATTCCCGTGCTCAGTGACCCCCAGATAGATCCCCACTCGAGATCGATCCACCTGAGCCCAATCGATGCCGCTTCTTGCAATCGCCTCGGCCGCCGCCCAGATCCCCACGGCACCTGCTCGCGTACCCCGACGCGCATCTTTCTTCGTCTGGTACTTTGTCACTTCAAAATCACACACCCCCGCCAGCGTGGCCCCCACATAACGGATCTCGTAAGGGCGCACACCCGATCGCCCCTCCAGCAAACTGGCTCGGTACGTCTCCAGGTCGTTCCCTGTAGGCGCCGTCAGTCCGACGGAGGTGATGACGATCCGTTGATCGTCGGACAAGTGTCGCGTGGCATCAGAAGGAGGCATATCGGCAACTGCTCAGCTTTTGCAACATTCGATCGAGGCAACCACAGAGGAACCAACCGCGATTCAACATCCGGAATCACTTCCAACCATGGCCCTTGGTCTCCTCCTGGAGCGTTTCTGGCGGCCATTGGTAGCCCAAGCCGACGCCTTCCAACAATTCAGTCGGTACCACACCCCCTCGAATCCGGAACATGGGACGGTACTTCGCCTCCCAAAGCTGATTGCCCGCCGGACAATACTGACGACCATTCCCCTCCACCACACTGACTTTGGGAAGATGAGCCGCTAGGGAGGCGGAATGAAGGAAGGAAGCACCGATGCAGGTCAGGTCCTGGACGGCGACGAACATGCCATAATGCTGCGCAGCGGCGGCCATGAGAATCGATTCGGTCTGCCCTTTGCATGCCTTCAGGGCAATCCCGCTATAACCCAGCTTGCGCGCCAACTGAAGGCTCTCTAGATCGATCAGCGATTCATCAATCACGACCGGTTTCAGCCGTCCGACGCGATGCATCGTCATCCCCTTCTTCGCACTCAGATGACGACTGGTAGGCTGCTCGATGTACTGCAATCTAGCGTGAATCGACCGACTCAAGCGATCCACCCGCTCCAGAAAATCAATCACATAATCCTCATCCGCACAGCATTCGTTGAAATCGAGCGAATAACGCCACTCGCGCGTCGAACTTTCCGCCGTGGCAATCCGATCCACTTCCACCACGCGGCCAACATCCCAGTCGAGATCGGTACCCGAAAGTTTGATCTTCAGGTGCGACAAACCCTCGCGGCGTATCCACTCTTCGAGGGTCTCCGGGAGCCCATCGGACACCGGCTTGGACAATTCGCCAGAACTGACCGGATCGAGGGCTCCGACTAAGTGATAGAGCGACAGCGTCGGCTTTGGCTTGGAAAGAACTTTCCCTTCCCAGCCGACCCCTGCAAATTCTTGTCCCAGCCATCGGGACAGATCGCCATCCAGAAATTCCGGCTTAAAAATGTCAAAGCTACTGACTCCATGCAGCCTTCCGAAGGCATCATGCACCGCAGCGTCAATCGGAGAGGCGGCCAGCAGAATCGCCAAATCCGGTATCGGTTCGGGAAGTTTCAGTTGCTCTTGCAACTCCCTGGCCATGCTCTTGGCTTCACGCTGCAGGTGGAGGCCAAAATCGAGCGGGTGGCCAGTGAGGTCCCAAGAAGGAGCCGCTGCGATCAGTCGGTCCGACAGGGTTGCCACCACTCTGGTCACCAGTTCCGCCGGTACCAGCTTGCTGGGCCAAGCCCAAGCGGTCCCAAGCGTCATCTCTCCGATGCCGTAACTTCGCTTCCGCCCCCCTTTGACGACCACCGCCAAGACGCAACGCTGGACCTGGACCTCCTGCACAACGCGGCCGCCGAATTTGATCGGAACGCGGTACGCAAACGATTCTCGGCTACCAGTCGCTTCTGCAATTCGAATATCGGTTGTCTTGGTCACGCCTCACCCGGCCGCCATCCGTAAGCGGTCATTGCCCTTCGTCGATCCAGCCCTTGCGCAACGCGAGCAACACTGCCTGCGTCCGGTCGCTAACGCCCATCTTTTTCAGAATCTTCTGAACGTGCTCCTTCACCGTTTCGCTGCTGATCCCCAACTCCTCGGCGATCACGCGATTGGTAGAGCCCTTGGACATCCTCTGCAGTATACTCTGCTCACGCGTTGTCAGGGGGGCCTCAGGATGCATCACCCTGCGACTAGAGCGCTTTCCCTCACGCGCACGGACGATCCAATCCGAAGGCCATAGTTTCTGCCCGCTGTGGATGCGGGTCAAGCCAAACTCCAAGGCATCGATCGAATCGCTTTTTTTTAACCACCCCGCAGCTCCGGCTTCGATCGCCGTTTGGATCCATCCCAAAGAATCGAAGACCGAGTAAATCAAAACCGGCACCGAAGGGATCTCGGCGGTGAGTTTGCGGAGCGATGAGAAACCATCTTCATCCGTGCGATGCAGTTCCATCAAAACCACATCCATCGCCGAACGATGCGACTGCACCAACCCCAAGTCGCTGATGTGGCCTGCCATCACAAAGCGATCTCGATTCAAAAGTCGGCCAAGGCCATGGAACACAAGTGGATCTTCGTCGATCACCAGGATTCGAATCGGCATGAATCATCCACCTTTTCAGCTCAAAACACCCGAACCAGTGATCATCTGTCGTGCCGCGCGTCTTTTTCTATCTGGTTAAGCGAATCCCGCAGGACCTTCCTGAACGGTTCACTCCAAGCCACTCCCTCTGTGCAACAAGAACAGCCTATTTCCTGGTCCATTTCCCGATCCTCTTCTGCCTCCCATCAACTCCACCAATCTTCCCTAGATAGCCCCTGAGAATTGAACTGGCCTACACATCACATCCACCCTACGACGCCTGTACAATCTCAGAATCCCCAGAAATCACCCCCCAAAACAAATAGTCTCGACGGTGGATTCATCGACAAGCGATTTTCGCGAAACCATAGAATCGTAATTATAGGATGAAAAGTTTGGTAAAACCACTGCCCCCTCGTGCACGCGGGAAGGATGAGCCTTGTGAAGCGGAAGTAGGTTCAATACCGTCTTCCAGAGGGGAAGAACGTAAGGCTGGAGCAAGACTAGGCGTCGGATCGCAATTCCAGGAGTTGGCTCCCGCTTCCCAAAAGGGCACCATGCCACTCTGGAAAAGGTGGCTTCTTGAGGTCCATCTGGGATTTGTGTGGGTTGCGATCGCTTCCCCACCGCGACTCTTCAATCGCCGGTGGCCAAAGTCCCAAGCGACTCTCCCAACGGGCGATGGGAGGTCCATCGCAAGCCTAGTTTCCGTAGCTTCTGCCCCTACGCTGTCTTCCCGCTTACACCGGTCGTCGGGACGGATGCGACCTGCATAATGCCGAGGATCTTCAGGAGTCCTTGTGGCCTAGCAGCACTGGCTACTGGTTTAGCGCACTTGTGCTCTCACCCAACGAAATGGCACTCGAACTCGAAAGAAGCGGTGGGACACAGGGGCATCGAAAACGAGACCGAGTACCGTCCGCCGTTGCGAACTGAGTGCTGGAAATCCAAGCAATGGCCGACAAAATTAGCCGAAGAACGATTGTCGGAGGGAAGCTTTCATTCCCGTCACTTGGATTCGGCTTATTCGGCAGGCAGCCCACCAACGGATTGTGGCCGAACCGGCGTTCCCCGCAGGCTACTGGCAACTGCGGCAAAGCAGAGTTGAAGACTGTCCAAATTCTCCTCAGCCTCCAGGTCGCTGGCTTCTCCCGATTCGATCGCTTCCAGAAAATGACACATGCAGGCGAGAAAAGCATCAGGAAACCACTTTCCGGTGACGGCAATCGGCAACTCGCCATGCTCCCCGTAGAGGGTCGCCCGCTGGCTTTGATAATCGACCCCCTCAAGTACCAGTGTCGCGCGATCGCCGATGATGGTGGTTCGATCCTGCTGACCAAATCGTGTCCAGGCATGTAAACCAAGCGATGCCAACCCCTCAGGGAACTCCATGACCGCATGCGCCAGCATCGGAGGAGCAATCGGCTGATTTGGCAGCGATCTGGCCCATGCCGTCACGTTCGTGGCTATGGAATGGCCAAATAGACAACGGGCCATGTCGAACCAGTGGATCCCGAAGTCGAAAAGGATTAGGTGTGGCATCGCTTCAAACGGCTTGCCCCGGACCCAGGAATGATCCCAATGCACCGACATTTCCACTAGTTGCACGCTCCCCAAGACTCCCTGCGCCACCAGAGCTCTAGCCAGGTGAAAGTGAGGTGCGAAGCGGGCATTCTGATTGACCGCTAGACGCAGGCCCAGTCTCCTTGCAAGCGAACATAGCTCGCGCCCCCTCCCTAGATCCTCCACAAACGGCTTTTGACTGAGCACATGCCGACCACTTCGCAGCACCTTCTCTACCAGATCGGGACGCACATCGACATGCGTCGCGATATCGACCACCTCCATATTGGGGTGTTCGAGGAACCTATCTACATCCACATAGGTTGTCGCTTGCGGAAAAAACGTCATCCCCTTCGAAGTCACTGCCTCCTCATCCGGGTCACACAGCGCCACCACAGACAGCCCCCCTGCGCGATAGGCCTCCAAGTGCTGCGCTGCGATCTGACCACACCCCAACACTCCGATCGCTCGATTCACTTTGGATCCTTTCGAATTCCATGCCCCATGGCGACAGCCATATCCGCATCGGCCCGTCCGTTCCGCGAATCACTCGATGGAACCTGCCTCCGCAGACTCTCTCGCTGGATCACAGCATCCGCGCCAACCCATCCGCTCGATCCTTCATGCTTCGATCGAACGCCCAGCGACTTGGCCTGAAGTCCGCAAGCGAAAGAGGGAGTCGAGCAACCAGAGCGATCCGATCACCCCAGAAACCGCCCCAGCGAACTTGGAATTCCATGCGGACTGATTCAGAGACCACATCCCAATGCCACCGAGTATCAAGACGCATCCAAAGAGCACCGCGACGCGGTCGGACCTGCCAGCTGCCGTCGAAGCAGATCGACTCCCAGAGGTTTGCGCTTCCTTCTGCTCCACCTCAACAGCAACCTCCTGCTCCCGCGCAGCACCCTTTCGATGGGTGGTCGACCCCAGGTCATCGCTGGCATCTTTCCCGCGACGAGAAGGCTGTTGAAACAATAGTTGTTCCAACAACAAATACTCGTCCTGCCGCCCTTCAAAATGCCCCTGCAGCCATTCCCTCATCGATTGCTCGCGACGCAATTCGGCCTGCAGCACTGCCCTAGATTCTTCATCGCCCCCCTCAACCCCCTCCGGCGACTCGATCTGCGCCAAGCCCCCTTTCGACTCATGAGCCACCTCCCAATCTTGAAGGGAATCATCCGATTCCCATGGTTCTTCTAGCGATTCCCAAGTGGGGTCCTTTTCAAGGCCCTGGTTGTCTGAAGGGGACGGGACGCCCCATTCGATAGGCTCCGCGCAAAGGGATTTCCACAATCCCAATGCTTCATTCCGCGACTGGTCCAACTCCCCATTCACCTCATGAACGATCGGTTGTCCCCGATTTGGCTCCTCCATGACTCGCTCATCGCCTGTCGCCGTCGCTTCGAACAAACGAAGACCACCTAGATTCTCACACTGGTTCTGACAGAAGGCGAGTTGGGACGAGAGCGAGCGCAGCCGTTCCTTGCTTAGGTCCAGATCACTGCGCTGCTGAGCCTCAGCATGCCAACGGTCCACCATCGCCTGAATCGATGCCAGCGAACGTGTGAGGCCCCCGACCGCTTCCCTCCAAGTCTGTTCTGAAGTCCTGCTTTCCGCTTCCTTGCAAGTATTCGATGCTGAAGAGGACTCCTGTGGACCGGGGGAAGGCCAAGCGGTTTGGATGGTCTGCTGGGACGGAATCAAGCGAAATCGCTCGCTGCCAGACTGCAGGTCGGTCTCGCAATCGATCAGTTTCTCTTGCCCGGCTACTTCCAACCGCTCCCCCAGTCCCAACCCACGGCGATCGGAGAGCGTATCGACGGCACTCTTCCGCCAAGCCACTCCAATTCGGCTGCGCCAGACCCGAAGCCGAAGCAACGCTGGACTGGGCGTCACGTGCATTGCGTCTAGGATCCTCAACTTTCCTTGTTCGTCCGGGATCACCTGCCAGTCGCCAAGGGAAAGCAGTAGCCGCTCAGTCACATTCCCCTGAGCATCCATCCGCTCCAGCATGCCCCCGACTTCGTGCGTCGCCATCGGATCGTGAGCCGGACTTGGACTTGTGGGTTGAATCATCGACATGGTGACGCAATTCCTTGGCGAGGGTCTGCAGCCGCCGCATACTTTGCATGACTTGTTGCCCCGTGAAGCCGATGTTCGGACTCCAGTCGGCATGAATCCGTTGGGGATCCGTCGTTTTCATCGTCTTGCGGCGTCAAGTAGTCGAAATGCATCGGACGGGATCTGTCGCTGCATCTCGACACGATACCGATCATTCCCCCGGTGGCTGTTGTGACAGTCCTGTCGAATGGATGGACTGTACCGATCGATCCATTTGCGACGCGTAAATCACTGGGCAAAAGCATTCCAGCCGCTCCAATCGTCATCGCCCCTTCGACCTGATCGATCGTTGCATCGTTCGCTTGGCCTGAAAAAAACACCCTCCCCGAAAGCTCCTGTTGCAGTTGCCCCAGAAGCAAATCCGAAATCGCTGAAACGCTGACGGGACCGGAACTTGCGAAGGCGTCGATGCAACCGATCGTCGACCAGATTCCGCTACCCAGAACTGGACAAGGAGGCCGGTTGATGATGTACCGCGGGACGGCAAGATGTCACCTCTGGCTTGCAGCGATCTTCTTTGGCTATCTGCCATTCCAGCAAACCCTCGCACAATCGGATCCGGCCCCCAGTACGCCTCGGATAGCCGACCGAGGCACCAAAGGCTCGACAACGCCTTCCCTCGCACCTCTTCGAAATGAGATCCAATCGGCGGATTCCCAATCGCGAGACGCAGCCTTTCAGGAGCTTGCCAGCGACATCGATCGCCTCGACACTCTCCTGGGAATCTTCAAACGACTGGTCCGTTTGGTGTCTCCCTCCGTAGTCCACATCGATACGAAGAAGACCGAGACTTCGGAGAGCACCGACGCTAACCAAACGGGTGAAGTTGAAGAGGCGGGAGCTGGGGTGCTGGTGGAGTATCGTGGTCGTTTGCTTGTGATCACCAACCGACATGTGGTCGTACCAGCTCAACTCTCCTCGATCCTTATTCAAAGCTCCAACCGCACAGAGACCAACCCGCTGAAGCTATGGTCGGACGCCGCTACTGACATCGCAGTGATGGAAGTGCCTAGCGAATTCGGGATCGCGGCAAGGGTTGGTGACAGCGACAGGTTGGAGGTGGGGGAACAAGTGGTGGCGATCGGCAGTCCCTTTGGTCTGTCCCACAGTGTCACAACAGGAATTCTCAGCGCCAAAGGACGACGGGATTTGGAACTAGGCACACGGACGATCGAAGTGCAGGATTTCTTTCAAACCGATGCCGCGATCAATCCCGGCAACAGCGGAGGCCCCCTCTTCAATCTGAAAGGCGAAGTGATCGCCATCAACACCGCGATCGCCAGCAATTCAGGAGGCAGCGAAGGGATTGGATTCAGCATCCCCATCAACCTAGTCATGGGGGTGGTCGGACAACTGGTCGATCAGGGAGAATTTCGGCGAGGTTACCTGGGAATCGTGATGGATTACCAGTACGACCTGAATTCAGCCCAACAGCTTGGGCTTGCTGCGATGCGTGGAGTCCTCATCAAAGGAGTCCGTCCCAAGTCCCCGGCCGAAACGGCGGGACTGCGAGCCGGGGATGTGCTTCTGGAGTACAATGGTCAGGTAGTGGAAAGCGATTCCCAACTGGTGCAGATGGTCAGCCTGACCGATCTAAAGCAGGCAGTTCCGATGACAATATGGCGTCAGGGACGCTCGATGCAACTCCAGGTGAGGCTCGCTCCACTCCCCACCACCCCCTAAACTTCCCAGCGACAACTTGCCTCGACTGCTTGGCAAGATGGTGCGATGCCAGGAGTGTCTGCATGTCGATGTGGCAGCCAGTTCGCGGCCCCTTTCCTGCGACCCGCATGCGGCGATTGCGCCGCTATGCTTGGTCCCGATCGATGGTCGAGGAACACCGACTGGATGCTGCCAATTTAATTTGGCCAATCTTCCTGATCGAAGGCCAAGGACAAAGGGAGCCGATCGGTGCAATGCCCGGCGTCGAGCGACTTTCGATCGATCTGGCGGTGGAAGCGGCAGCGGAAGCGGTCCAGCTGGGAATCCCAGCCATGGCACTTTTCCCCAAAACACCACTCCACCTGAAGTCGGAATTGGCGGAGGAATCGTGCAACCAGAACAACCTCGTATGCCGTGCTCTGCGATCCATCCGAGATCGCGTTGGTGATGCGTTGGGACTTCTCGCCGATGTGGCACTCGATCCCTACACTTCCCATGGACATGATGGGTTGATGGTCGATGGTCAGATCGTCAACGATCCAACGGTAGAGGTGCTCTGCCGACAAGCCATCGTACAGGCGGAAGCGGGGGCCACCGTCCTGGCACCATCCGACATGATGGATGGAAGGATCGGGGCGATCCGACAGGCTTTGGACGAGTCGGGGAATTCCGATGCGCTGATCATGTCGTATGCAGCTAAGTATGCCTCTGCATTTTACGGCCCCTTTCGCGAAGCCGTCGGATCGGCCGGTGCCCTTGGGAAAGGAGACAAGAAGACCTACCAGATGAACCCTGCCAATCGCCAGGAAGCGCTTCATGAAGCCGCTTTGGACCTGGAAGAGGGAGCCGACTGGGTGATGGTCAAGCCGGGGATGCCCTACTTGGACATCGTCTCCCAATTGGCCCAAACTCTGCAGGTGCCTGTGGCCGCCTACCAAGTCAGTGGAGAATACTCCATGCTTCAAGGTGCCATCGATCATGGGTGGTTGGCCGAGCAAGCTGCGATCCTCGAAAGCCTTCTTTGCTTTCGACGCGCGGGAGCCACTTCCATTTTGACCTACTTTGCACCACGCGCCGCGCGTTGGCTGAACGGCTGACCTCCAACCCCACCACCTACGCCCCATGCGGCTCCTGCGCCATCGACGATCGACTCCGATCTCCCTCCCGATCGTTTGCAACGATCGGGCCTAACGCGTTTTGGTGTCTTCTAGGTTCCCCAGAAACAACGGGTCCAGAGCACCGCGCCAAACCTCTTTCAGCCCCTCGATGGTGACACCGCTGCGATGGTCATGAACCTGCGGTTTGCGGTCCATCCGCCAGCGACGCGCGATCGATTCCTCCTCCACCGTCTGCTGACTCCGTTGCCGCTGTCGTTCCGCCAGTAGCAGCTCCCTGGCTGCGTCCTCCGACTCTTTCTTTCCAAGCCCATTTTCGATGATGACCTTCAGCGTTCCATCACGAAATCTAGCGATCGACTTGGTCTTCGGATCGATCTTCATCACCCCTGCTTCCATCGCCCGCCGCGACTGGACGTCGATCGCGCGATCGGCGTCGTGGATCGCATCCTCTATCGGCAACACCTGGATACGGATATGACAAGGTGGCACCTTGGCGGAGTGATGAAAGCGGTTGAGCCCTTGTTCACCTTTGAGGATTCCATAGGCGGCGACTCCCTGCACCTGCAAAACCACCTCGGCCTTCGGCGATTCGGCACTGATCGCCTGATCGTGGACCACCAACGCACTAAATCCTTTCGCACTGCACCATCCGCGATAGGCATCCGCCAGTCGCTTCACCAGCGGATTGGCCTGAGCTTCCAGCGCATTAAAAACCAAAAAAAGGTCTCGCTGGTCACCTGCATCGGAACAGCGGAGCATGTAGCGCGCGATCCTCAGTTTTTGGGTCGATGCCTCCAATTGACTCGCCAATGAACTCCGATCGATCGACTGAAAGGTTGGCAACGAAGAGACGGATGCCAATCCCAGTTCCCGCGCCTCCAATAGCTCGCGATCGCTGTATTCTAGAAATCGTTCGATGCGATGAAGCCGGATCGCAGCCTGCTGAGAGGTTTCCGAGCGATCCCAGAAACCCTTGGAATTGATCGCTTCCAATAGCATCGTCCGTTGACCACGCACCCCATGCAGTTCGATCTCCTCGATCAGCCGCGTCGATTCTTCAAGCATCGCTTCTCTCGCTTGGTCCAACCGCTCACCGCTTCTCGCCTCCCCTTGGACTGCTCTGGAAGCCTCATTCGGCTCCGCCTCCAGCGCCGACTCGGCCGCTTTGGCTTCCACCTTGCTATCCGATTCTTTGATCGAAACATCCAACCTTCCGTCGCGAAGCTGCAGTCGCACGATCTGTCGTTGAGACGATGGGGTCTGACTGGCAAGCAGACGAGCCAGTGGAACCAGCAAACTTCGCTCGATCGCCCGCTTGATGGGCCTAGCTCCATAGCGGCTGTCAAAGCCGATCCTCGCAATCCAGTCGATGACCGAACGGTCGATATCGAAATCGAGCCCTCGTCGCGTGACGCCATCCCGCTGCAGTGCCAGTTGGAGTTCCCTTTGAGCAATATCCCGAATGCTGGCACGATCCAGTCGCTCAAACCGGACCACGCGATCGATGCGATTCAGCAACTCCGGGCGAAAATGCTGCTGCAGGGCAAGAAATGTATTGTCCTCCGGATGATCCGCCGCTCCGAATCCGAAAGACTGCGCATCCTCCAAATCGACGCCGATATTGCTGGTCATAATGATGATGGTCTGGGAGAAATTGGCGGTTTCACCCTGAAGATCGGTCAGCCTCCCTGCGTCAAATAACTGAAGTAGCAAATCAAACATCCGCGGGTGCGCTTTCTCGATCTCATCCAACAAAATCACCGAGAAAGGAGACTGGCGCACCAAAGCCGGAAGTCCAGGCGACACCATCGCTGCACCGGGCGCACCCAGAAATCGTTCCACCCCTCCGTAATCCTGATACTCCGACATATCAAAGCGAATCAATCGGCTGGAGGTGCCAAAGACATACTCCGCCAATGTCTTGGCCAGCTCCGTCTTCCCTACGCCAGTAGGCCCCACAAACAGAAGGACACTCAGCGGTTTGCTGGGATCCGCCAATCCAGCCTTCACCAGCGCTACCGTATTCACCACTTCCCTCACAGCATGAACCTGACCAACAATCCTGGTCCCAAAATGCTCTTCGGTCTTCGAGAGGCTCATCGGTACCTGGTCATCCAACAGATGTCGCGGCAGCCCGGTATTGCTGCACAGCGTCTGAACGACCTCATCAACATCGACGATCCACGGGGCACTCGAAACAATGACCTCTCTGGTTGTCGGGCCCTCCTCGACGCGATCCATCGCGACCCGAAACCGACTTCGAATCACCCGGCGGTTTTGCCGCTGATGTTCAAGAGCCGATTGCCATTTCCTCTCGACATGCTGCATCAACCATTCCAAGAGCTGGATGCTTCCAGCCGGAGCGGTAACGCCGGGAAAGTAAAGTCGACCGTAATGGACCAGGGCATCAATTGCTGCGGGGGTCGCTACAGCTTCCCGCTTGAGTGTCGTTTGTAGTTCCTTCAGCGCCAACGCCGTCCGCGACTCAATCGCCGCTCGGCAATCCTTCCCTTCCAATGGCGGTAGCTGTATCTTTTGCACCAACCTGGCAAACCACTGATTGGCCTGCATCGACTTGCGATACTGCTGCTCCGTGCACTCGCCAACGATCACCACTTCTTTGCGATCGAGAGCGGGCGCCAGCATACTAGCGAAATTGTCGGAGTTGGTGTCGGTCACGCCGGCACCACTGAGGGCCGAAAAATCTTCGAACCAGATGACGACGGGCAATTGACGAGCCAGAGCTAACAAGTCCTTGATCACCTGCTGCCATTCGCCAATGTATTTCTTGCCCGCAACCAAGCTGGAGGATGAGGTGCGCAGGAACCGGATCGATCCATCGGGGCGCGCCATCAACTTGGCTGCCACTTCTCGAAGCACCGCAGTCTTGCCCACACCAGAAGGTCCCACCAGCACCGCAGAGCCCTGGTGATCGAAGATCCAATCTTCCAACTGCCGCACCACCTCCTGTCGTGCGATCAGCTCGGGCCTTTCGCCTGAAATCGGCTTTAGGACCTCACCGTACTTTTCCAGTTCCGACCAGAGATCGTCCATCGCTCCTCCCCCCTCAATGCCCAGCTCGGTTGGCTCCGCTGACCACCTTTCCGCGAATGTAGCCTCGATACTGTTCGTCCCAAGCCGACAGACCAAAGCTAAGGCAATTCCAGGATAGCCTGCCACCCGCCTGAAAGGCCATGAGGATACGGGGCCGAGTTGGTTATTGGCCGCAAATCTTGAAGTGGGGGGCAATCGTTTGAAAAAGAGCGTCGTGCAACAGGCCATTGCTGGCCAGCACGCTGGACGGCCCAGTCCAGGGTAGTTCATCCCCCGCACAGTCGGTGACGCGCCCACCTGCCTCCGTCACCAAAAGCACTCCAGCCGCGTGATCCCATGGGCTCAATCGGTACTCGAAAAAACCTCCGAAGAGCCCACGACTGACAAAGGCGAGATCCAGAGAAGCGGTTCCGAAGCGACGAATACCATGAATGTTTTGACGGAACAAATCGCCCACAGTTGCCAACGTCGCCTCCATCATCCGCCCGCGATCGTAGTAGAACCCCGTCGCAAGCACCGTCTGATCCAAATGCGACTCCTGGCTGACACGGCACCTTTGACCGCCGTGGTAGGCCCCATGCCCTGCAACGGCCACATGCCAATCGTCGGTGATCGGATTGACCACCACCCCCACCTTGCGAACACCTTGATGGACATAAGCGATCGAGACAGCGAAATGAGGGATGCGATGAGCGAAATTCGTTGTCCCATCGATAGGATCGATCACCCACAGATGCTCGCTGTCGACAGCATCCCGCAGCGTCTCTTCGCCTAGCATCGCGTGGCCGGGCAATCGTGTCCTAATCACCCCCGCGATCGCCGATTCGGCCGCCAAGTCGGCGTCGGTCACCAGATCAGCATTCCCTTTGAATCGAATGTCAAAACCCGATTCCCAGAATTGGCGAATGACTTTCTGAGCCTGCGTCGCTGCCTCCATCGCCACCCCAAAAAATGGCTCCGCTTCCCCCAGACGTCGGTGCAGCGCAGGATCGATGGTCGCCATAAGTTTGGGGACTTTCTTGCAAGGGACTTCGGAGCGATCGATGGATAGATGAAGAGTCCGCCAGCGACACTTAGCGGTACTGCTGACTGGCGAGGACCGCCAATTCGTCGCACCGTTCATTCTCTGGATGACCCGAATGGCCTTTGACATGATGGAACGTGATTCGATGAAGTTGCTGAAGCTGATCTAGCTGCTGCCACAGTTCGACGTTCTTCACCGCCTCCCAGCGAGAACCATTCCTTCGCCGCCAGCCATTGCGTTTCCAGCCAGCCATCCACTCTTTCATTCCCTGCAGCACATAGACGCTGTCAGCATGCAGTTCGACATCGCAAGTTCGCTTGAGCGCCGAAAGCCCCTGGATGACCGCCATCAACTCCATCTGATTATTGGTTGTTTCTGGCAATCCCCCCGACCCTTCCCGCTCCGTACCGCTGGCCAAATCGCGCAGCAGGAATGCCCAGCCTCCCGGCCCCGGGTTGCCGCTACAGGCTCCATCGGTAAATAGCTGCACCCTTCGCAGCGATTGCCCCGCTTCGCTCATCCGTCTGCTCTCCATGCCCTCGCGCCATCGATCCTGCTCATCGCTCCGCCTTCCCCCTGCCGCCGACTCTCCCTGACTTGTTCCAGCATGGCCGCCGCGCCTTGGTTTTCTGTCGCTCCACGAACCACGCACCGCCCCTCTTCGCGATGCTACTGCGGCTGATCGATCGCATCGACTTCGTCGATCTTCTCCAGACCTGGATCGTTCACATGGTTGACGACTTCATAATGACGAGGCAGATCGACGACGAAGGTGCTCCCTTTACCTAACTGGCTATGCAGCATCACTTCCCCGTGGAGCAGTTTGCACAATTCCTGCACGATGGAAAGCCCCAGGCCCGTCCCGGAATGACTGCGCGCCAATCCATCTTCGGACTGTTGGAATCGGCCCTGTCGAAACTTCTGGAAGATAATGTCAAAGTCCGATTCGGCAATCCCCACACCGGTATCGGAGACAGAGACGAAAAACCGCTCTTCATCATTCGAATCGACAACCACCTGAATCAGGCCACCTTCGGGAGTGAACTTGACGGCGTTGCTGAGAAGATTGTTGACGATCTGCTGAATCTTTCCGCCGTCCTGATACACTTCCAGGTCCACTTTGCAGTGCAACTGAAGATCGATGTTCTTCTTGTCGGCCAGCGGTCTCACAAAATCGACTGGCCCGCGAACCACTTCATTGAGCCGGATGAACTGGGGCCGCACTTGCATCTTTCCGGCTTCCATCTTGGCCAGATCAAGAATGTCGTTGATCATATCTAGCAGCAACCTGCCGCTCTGCTGGATGTTCCCAGCGTAGCGCCGCTGCTTCTCCGTCAGCGCCTCGACGCCCTGAAGCACTTCACTGAAACCGAGGATGCTGTTGAGCGGCGTGCGCAACTCATGACTCATGTTCGCCAGAAATTCGCTCTTCAAACGATTGGCCTCATAGAGCTGCAGATTGGCCTGCGCTAGGTCATCGACTTTCAGCTCCAAGCGCTGATTGACCTGCTGAAGCTGTGCCTCCGCATCAGTCATATGCCGGACCATCGTATTGAAGGCATCGGAAAGAGTCCGGAACTCATCTTCCGTATCGATGGTCGCTCGCAACTCCGAGCTTCCTTGAGCAATCTGATCGCTGACCTCTCGCAGATGCTCAAGAGGCCGCATCACCAGTTTTTTCAAGATCCAATGCGCTGCAAACAAGCTGAGCCCCAGGACCGCGATGCCGATCGCGATCATGATCGAATAACTCCAAAGCGTCCAAACCTGGGTCCGACGATACGGAACTGCCATGCGCAGGACTCGGAATGGCCGAATCGCCGCCTGGGATTCGCTTGCCGCCGCGGTAGCGCTTGCAGTGGCGGCGTGACAATCCAGACAACGACCGAAAAAAATGACCGGATGGTAGTAGTAATAGTTCCCGTCGCCCGGAGCCGCCTCAGCGAAAACGAATTCATCCTGCCCAGGATCTTTGAGAGAAAAAGGAACCGGAATCCCTGGCGGCGTCTTGATCCCTTCCGTATCGGATTCGGAGTCGCCGGAGATCCCGTCAACATTGGACTTGTCGCCAGCTGCGACCTCACCACCCACCCTGACAGCTTCCTCCGCCAGGCTCTTGGCGACCCATTGATCCACCTGCTTTGCCAATCGATCCAGCAATTGGTTCTCTGAGGGACTACTGCTGATGCGACCCCCCAAGGACATGGACTCCTCCGAACCTTGGGGCCGCAACAACTCGTGGGAATGCCCCAGTGTGCTGAACTGACGGCGGAAAAATTCCTGCAGCTTGCTGGAATTCTCCGCTTCCACCAACCTCAACGTTTGCAGGTGCTGAACCAGCAGATGGGTGTTGGCGGCATCGCGAGACGCCTGCCGCGTCGTTTCCAATACCAACCGCGCGGCCACACGCTGAATAGCCCAGAAGGCAAGCAGCAAACTGCAGGTCAACGCGACCGCAAAGAACGCGAGGAACTTATGCTCCAGGTTCCACTGGCGAAGCAATCGAAGCAGGAACCCAGCCATCCGTCGGCCCCAGAAATCATCGAACGATCAATTCCAGCAGTATACGCTTCCTCTCACCCACCTTCCAGCAATCGAGTCGACTGGGAACCATTTCCATGCGCCACCAGTCCGCCGCTCTGTCCTCCAGCGATGAAGCGATTTCTGGCGGCACAATCGATACAACCCAACCAGGGGTGGCCATGCACAGCGACTAGCGATCGCTTTCGCATCCGCAGGTTCATCCGCCACCCAACGACTACCGAATGGGATAAGGAGTCACCGCCTTTCGAGGTCGACTCCAGCTAGACCGACCAGCTAGACCGACCAGCTAGACCGATCTGGCGAGCCACCTCCGTGGTAACCAGCCGATCATAGCATCGACGGCTAGTCCAAATCATCTTTCCCACGCAAGGAATGCGGAAGTATTTCCATGGACAACTTCCATTCGCTACAGCACACCCCGTCGTTCCGCACCCAGTCAAACGGCCGGTGCCTAGCGTCCCGCTTGGTGAAGCTCATCGCCAACCCGATCTTCTGGGCGTCATTGGCAACCACCAGTCAAGCTTGTCCACCTTGGTCTTCCAGGTCGCACTGCAAGCAACACATCGGGCACACCTGTCCCCAAACCCCACTTCGTGACTGCCGGCCGATCGGCACCTGGGCGATGGTCCAAGGCCCAAATTCCTTTCCATCGTGCGGTCCATGCGGTTGTGGAGAATGGTTATCCGAATGGCCGACGCCCGGCGCGGTCAATCCACCATGGACCGCCTCGTCACCCACCACCGCTCCCAATGCCGCCGCCAGCCCCCAGGCTCTTTCCCAACCATCCAGCGACAACGCCACTCCACCCAAGGCGTCGACCGGGGAGCAGCCGATCCAACAAGATCGATCGGCTTCTGACCAGCCGAATTGGCGTCCCCCTAGCAGCCAAACTCCCGCACCCCCTTTACCATTGCCAAATATCCCGACTACCGAACCTGCCACGCCCAAGGCTCCAACAGTCCCAACCCCCAAGGTGGAAGAAACTCCAGTGAAGGAGCTGGAATTGCTATTTGGCGATCCTTCGCCAGAGACTCCTACTCCTGCGGCCGACCCAACCCAAAGCCACTGGCTGCCTCGCAACAGCAACCCCCAAGGGAACGATCTGACGACTCGCTACGCAAACGCTCGCTTCTCCAACGCTCTGTCGCATCCATTCGGCCAGCGAGACTGGAGAATCTGGACTGATCACACAGGAAGTTTTCAGGTGCGCGCCAAGCTAATTGAAGTGGGAGCCTACCATCTGGTGCTCTTGAAAGAAAACGGCCGAACCACCACCTTGCCGATCAGTCGGTTGAGCCCCGAGGATGCAGTCTACCTGCGGATGGGCAAGTGAAATTCCACCGCACGAGGAACCCTGGCTACATGGCGTGCTGAGCGCTTCTCTGGAGGAAAAGATCCGAGCGATCTACCGCCTCTCCAGTCGTCCAGTGGCTGAAGTTTTCGGGATCTCGGTGAACTCTTCTGTAAATCGTATCCCGCTCCACAGGTTCCCTGCCCGCCTCCCGAATCAACTGTTCAATCTGATCAATCGACAGACACTGCGGGGTCGTTGCACCAGCGTCATGATAGATCAATTCATGTCGGACCGTACCGTCGATGTCGTCTGCACCGTACGCCAGTGCCGTCTGCGCCGTCCCGATACCCAACATGATCCAATAGGCTTTCACATGCGGGATGTTGTCCAGCATCAAACGGCTGATTGCCATCGTCCTCAAGTCCATCAGTGCCGACGGCTTCTGGAGATGCGATAACTTGGTGTTTTCGGGATGGAATGCCAACGGGATAAACGTCTGGAAACCGCCCGTTTCATCCTGCAGTTGTCGAAGTCGTATCAGATGGTCAATCCGGTGGTACGGCTTCTCGATATGCCCATACAACATGGTGCAGTTGGACCGAATTCCTAACTGGTGAGCCGCTCGATGGATCTCAATCCATTTATGGCTGTTCGCTTTGTGCTCGCAGATCTGATCGCGCACTTCCGGGTGAAAGATCTCCGCTCCGCCACCAGGCAACGATCCCAACCCGGCAGCTTTCAGGTCCGCCAGCACCTCCGTGGAACTCTGCTTGGTCAGGAATTCAAACCAATCGATCTCGACCGCCGTCCACGCCTTCAAATGCAGCTTGGGAAAATGCTCCTTTAAAAGCGACAGCATGCCGCGGTACCAACCGTAATCTTTTTTGTGGTGCAGACCGCCGACCACATGCATCTCAGTGCAACCATGATCGGTCGCCTCCTGACCGCGTGCGACGATCTGTTCGTCGCTCATCACATACCCCTTGGGATCCCTGAGGTCCGATCGGAACGCACAGAATCGGCATCGATAAACGCACACATTGGTAGGATTCAGGTGCGTGTTGATGTTGTAGTAGGCAACATTGCCATGCTTCTGCTCGCGAACCCAATTGGCCAGGACGCCAATCTCCTGGAGTGGCGTTGACGGCTCCTCGAGAAAAAGCCCATCCTCCATCGATAGTCGTTCCCCCGACTCCACCTTCTTGCGGATCTCGCGAAGTCGATCGCATTGCACTGGGGTCATCGGCATGTTGTTTCCGTCCGTGTTCAAGTAAGCCTAAAGAAACAAATCGAGAATGCCACCAACAGATAAAATCAGGCTGATCCAACCATTCAATCGAAAGAATGCAAGGTCCACTCGTCGCAGGTCCTTGGGCCGTACAATCCAGTGCTCGTAAACCAACAGCCCCGCGATCACTCCTAGAGCACCCCACCAAATCCAGCTCAAGCCGATCGCCGGTGCGGCCCATGGAAGTAGCGCCAGCAACAACCACATGCCCAAGTGCAGCCACTTCGCCGCTTGCAACGCAGCCGGAATGCCCCAGTTGGCAGGGATGGAATGAAGCCCTGCATTGCGATCGAACCCCGCATCCTGGCAGGCGTATATCAGATCGAAACCACTAACCCAAAAGAATACGGCAGCACCAAGGATGGAAGGGGCCAGCAAGTCGCTGGGATGTCCGGCCAGCCATTCCCCCCGCAGACCAATCCAAGCGCAAATCGGCGCCAGCATCAACGCGGATCCCAACCAAAAATGCGCGGCGGAAGTAAACCGCTTGGCGTAGCTGTATCCTGCCAGCCAAACCAAAACCGGTATCGAGAGATACAACGGCCAACGATTGGGAAAGAATAGCGCAGTGCTGCTGATGAAACCAATGGCGCACAGAGCGGCAAAACGAGCCGCTGCACCCCGAGAGATTTTGCCAGCAGGAATCGGCCGTCCTGCGGTGCGAGGGTTCGCTGCATCCCACTTGGCATCGGCCACTCGGTTGAAGGCCATAGCGAAACTTCTAGCCGTCACCATGCAAAGCAACATCGCGATCCAGCGAACCGGATAATTGGGCGATGACGACTTGTCCGGCAAAACCGAAAAGGTCGCCCAAAAAGTGCTCAGTAGTGCGAAAGGAAGCGCGAAGATCGTATGACTGAACCGTACCAGTTCGCCATACTCCCGAATTCGGCTCCATGCTCTCTTCGTCGATGATTCGATGGAAAATGCCGATGCAACTTGCCCCATCTCAAGCCCCTTCCTTACGATCGGAGGAGTCTGTTGGCTGGGAGTCGTCCGAACCCCAACGCCGCATCAACTGGTGTGGCACCGCCAAGTGATCGAGAATTCTGGCCACAACAAAGTCGATCAAATCGATGATGCCATCAACTCCGTGATACCAACCGGGACTGGCAGGCATCACCACGGCACCCGCCTGGGCCGCTCGATGCAGGTTCTCTAGTTGGAATACCGACAAGGGGGTCTCACGAGGGACCAAAACCAGTTTCCGATGCTCCTTCAAGTGCACCTCCGCCGCTCGCTGGATCAAGTCCTTGCCTCCCGCATGGACGATCCCCGACAGCGTCGTGCCCGAACAGGGACAGACCACCATGCCGCGCGTCAGATAGGAACCGCTGGCGATGGGGGTGAAAAAATCATTCACTCGATGGGGAAAGACCAACTTCTTCCGCGTCACCACCTGCTCCGAGGTCATCGGACTCCACCTAGGCGAAGCTACCGCACTCTTGGTCTGCCAGTGATAACCAAGAATCGCCTCCACCAATTCCTCTGGCGAACGGCCATGAATCCCCAGTTCCTGCTGAAGGACCACCCGCCCTGATTCGCTTGCCACCCAGTGCGTTGCAATGCCTGCATCGGCCAACTGCTGCAACAAACGGACTCCGTAGACGGCGCCACTAGCACCGCTCATCGCCAAGACGATTGGAAGGCTCATTTGCGCCCCAAATAAAGCGACGCGACCCCAAAAGTCATGGGAACACATCTCACCTGCTGCAAGCCGGACGATTCCAGGATCTTCACCAACTCCCCGCCGGAGGGGAAATCCGCAACACTCTCTGGGAGATAACGGTACGCCCCCTGGCCATTGCGAGCCATCGCTTGGCCAATCCAGGGCAAAACCCTGCGAAAATAGAAGTTGTAGAGTTGTCGCAAACCGGGCAACCACGGCTTGGAGAACTCCAGGATTGCCACCTGCCCCCCTGGACGACAAACCCTCAGGATTTCGTCGATGCCTTTCCCGGTATCCGATACGTTTCGGAGCCCGAAGGCGACGGTCACGGCCTGAAAGGTGTCGTTTGCGAAAGGAAGCGTCTGGGTGTCGGATTCCAAGAACTGCAACCTTGGTTCAGGGATCCCTGCCTTAGTCTGCTTGGTCCTGGCGATCGCCAACATCGCCTCGCAGAAGTCGGTCGCAAGCACTTGAACCTCAGGTACCTGCTTTTGGGCGATCGCTAGGGCCAGATCTCCGGTACCCGTGCAAACATCCAAAACCGGAACCCCTGGCTTTAGCGCCAGCCGACTCAGCGTCCGCCACCGCCACCAGCGGTCGATATTCAACGAGAGAAGATGATTCAAAAGATCGTAGCGCGGAGCGATCTCCGAGAACATCTTCCGCACGCGATCACCACTCTTGTCCACCGATGTCATCGCAACGCCAGACGTTTGGAAAAGGTCTATCATCCCCGAGGAACCGCCACATGCGTACTATAGCGGCGGGGGAACCCAAACCCATGGGATTGCCGATGACGCCGTCGTTTCCCCGACCCGACGACGTCAGCTTTCGTGCCGCAACAGTGGGAAAAGAACGATATCCCGGATGCTGCGGGAGTTGGTCAGCAACATAATCAGCCGGTCGATCCCGATCCCCAGCCCACCGGCAGGCGGCATGCCGTGCCTCATCGCTCGGATGAAATCATGGTCCATTTTGGCCATCGAATCCTCTTCGGCCATTCCTTCCAGTTGGGTTCGGAACAGTTGCTCCTGCAGCAATGGATCATTCAGTTCCGTGTAGGCGTTGGCCAGTTCCATGCCATGCACAAACAGCTCGAACCTCTCCGCTACCTCCGGCTTGCCAGTCTTCCGCTTCGTCAGCGGGCAGATACTGGCGGGATAATCGATCACGAAGATCGGCCCCTTCAACTGGTCTTCCACCGTCTCTTCAAAGACTTCGCTCTTGATCACATCCGGGTGCTTTCCCGCCGTCTCCAGACCCAACTTCTTCGCCAGTCGAGCGATCGCTTGGTGATCTTCCGGATCGACCCGCGCATGCTCGGCAAAGAGTTCCGCGTACGTCCTCCGCTGGAAGGGAGGCGTGAAATCGATCTCTAGGTCGCCCCAGGTGACCTTCTGCGGCTGCCCCGTCGCTCGCAACGCATCCACGATGATCTGCTCCGTCAGCTCCATCATCGTCTCGTAATTTGCGAATGCTTGGTAGCATTCCATCATGGTGAATTCTGGGTTGTGGCGTACGCTGATTCCCTCGTTGCGGTAGACGCGGCCCAGTTCATACACACGCTCCATCCCACCCACCAGCAACCGCTTCAGGTGCAGTTCCAAAGCGATCCTCAGAAACAACGGCATGTTCAGCGCATTGTGGTGCGTCGTAAACGGCCGGGCAGCAGCACCCCCAGCGATCGCGTGCAGCGTTGGTCCTTCAATTTCCCAGTAACCATGCCGATTCAGCGTATCGCGGACCGACTGAACGATTTGAATCCGCTTGCGGAAGGTATCCATCACCCCTGCATTGTAGGTGAGATCCAGATACCTCATCCGTTGCCGTAGTTCGGGGTCAGCCAATCCAGCATGCTTCTCCGGTGGCGGCTCCATCGTCTTGGTCATGAACTCGATTGCATCGGCAAAGACGGTCAGCTCCCCGGTATTCGTTCGACCCAATCGCCCTTCGACCGCCAACCAATCGCCTAGGTCAAGCAGTTTGGTCAGTTCAAAGGCTTCCTCACCAACCTGCCCCTTGCCGATCAAGACCTGGAGATCGCCGGTCCAGTCTCGAAGGTTGAGAAACACTAGCTTGCCCGTCGGTCGCATGAGGACGATACGACCAGCGATTTTGACGCGTGGACCAATCTCTTCTCCGGCACCCTGTTCCGCCCGCCATCCCTTTAGATCGACTCCGTCGGCAATTTCCGGAAGGGCTAGTTCGCGTCCGTCCGCAAGACGATAGCGAATCCGTTCGGACTGCTGCCGAACGGCGTCAATCATCAGGCGGCCATCGATCCGATGGCCCCAAGGATCGACCCCAGACTGCTCTAGCCGCCGCAGCTTTTCCAGTCTCGCCGCCTGCTGGTCGCTCAGGGAGCGAAGGTCGTTGTCGGAGCTCGGTGACTGCTGGTTGTGAGGACCGCCAGGAACATCGGACATGATGGGATGGCCACTATGGGATTTAGGGGATGCGGGGCAGTCGAGCCAGAAGTCTGAAAACCTACGAAATGGCTTCGCGTGATCGACTGCCGAAAGCCCGGGATTATACGTCGAAACTTCGATTGGCCCAAGGGACCCACGACACCGGCCCCAGGCCCGCTAACGTGACCTGGAGAAAATCGCCGGCAGCTTAGTTGCCTCAAACATCCAGGGCATCGCGAAAGCCGAAATCCCTTGTTTTCTACCGCATTCCCTTGCCCGCCGGCACCGGTTTAGTGGAGACCAAAACGATATTTGGCTGCAGTGCTTCCTTGATCATTCCAATGGTGCCAGTCGGCCGGGATGCAGCCGGAACCATACTGCCCTCGGACAGGTTCTTCAGTCGACGCGAATGCCCTGATACGTTCCGCGACGCTGAAATTCTTCAAGCACCCGCTGCTGCAGATTCGGCTTGTCGCGACACCACGCTGGTCCAACCAGGAATCGCGAAGGTGCTTCACCGCTGATTCGTTCGATCACCACTCGCCCCGGCACCCGCTCCAAAAGGTCCACCACCAACGGCACATACTCATCCAGCTCCATCAGCTGCACCTGCCCGCTGCGCACCTGATCCGCCAGACGCGTTCGTTCCACCGCATACAAATTGTGCAGCTTCAGCGTCTGTGCCCCCAATCGAATCGCCTCATCCAACGACTGATGCATCATGGAGTGCGTCTCGCCAGGAAGCCCCAGGATCAGGTGAATTGCCACCTCGAACTTCCGTCCCCGGCATCGCTGCATCGCTTCCACCATGGCGTCGTGATGATGCCCCCGATTCATCCAGTCGAGAGACGCATCGTGCATCGACTGCATCCCAAACTCGACGCAGACGTAAGTGCCGTCCGCCAGTCGATCTAGGTAATCCAGAACCTCGTCCGGAACACAGTCTGGCCGCGTGCCGATGATCAGCCCCACCACCTCGGGGTCGGCCAGCGGAATTTCATAGAGCGACTGCAATTTCTCCAAGGCGGCGTAGGTATTGGTTGCCGGCTGAAAATAAGCCAAGAAGCGACACGGTCCGTATCGCTCCGATACCTTCTGCTTGCCATGAGCCAACTGGTCGGCCACACTCCGCAGTTTCAAACGCCGACTTGGGCTGAAGCTACGGTTGTCGCAAAAAGTACAGCCTCCTCTGGCCACCGTCCCATCAACATTCGGGCAGGTAAAACCACCATCAAGGCTCACCTTCTGAACCCGCCCGCCAAAACGCTGCCTCAGAAAAACGCTTTGGCGAAAGTAGGGAAAGCCATCCCGCCGCCAAAATGGGATTTCTGCTGGGGACTCCGGGGCTTGCATCGGCAATTTGACTCACGAATGGTGACTGCGTAAATTGTAGGTGACTCATCCAGATGAGGGACTAGTCCAGGAGAGCAGGTGTGGCAGAATCCCCGAAAACCGATTTGGGCGTTTTGATCCCTCAAGGTGGCGGCGACGACATTCCACTTCGGAGAGATCGATTGACCGTGGGACGCAAAGAAGGATGTGACATCGTCCTCGGCTTCCCCAACGTCTCCAGCCAACACTGCCGATTGACTCTCGAGCAAGGATATTGGTTCGTCAAGGATTTGAACAGCCGCAACGGAACAAAGGTCAACGGGTCGAGGATCACTCGAAAGCGACTAGACCCTGGTTCGACGCTGGCGATCGCCAAACATCTCTACACGATTGAATACGATCCGGAAGCCCTAGGCGCTATGGGACCGCCACCCGCCGACGACGACCATATCGAAACCATGCTCAGGACTTCGCTGCTGGAACGATCCGGACTGCAGCGACGAAGCGAAGACGATCGCGGGAAAAATCGCGACCTGCTCGACGAATGACGCAGTCCAATCGGGCCGTTCGGCGAACGGTTCGCCGACGGCAGCCACCAAGTTGGAAGCAGCTGGGCGCTCGCACCGCCGATGCGGCTCAACGAAATCGCTTCCTGGAATGGCTCGAAATACCGATTACCGAGTCTTCCTCAGATCACTTCGTCCCCGACGCAGCCCCCTAAGCCGACCGCATTTCCGGCGAGACTTTTTTGGCTTCATCGAAGCCCAGTACGCCCCCAGAAAGCACTCTCGGATCTGCTAGTTTCTGTTAAAATATAACCTAGCTTCTTCACGAAGAGACTTCGGGATATTGGCAGCCGCGGCAAGGTCGAGCGGTGGAAGCCAGAGCCAGAGGCTGGGGAGCCGCGATCGCGACCGCTCTCCGGAAAAATAGAATGCGACGGATACTGCAAAGGTAGGAAAAGGGGAACTCATGAGCGTCGAAGAAATTGTGATGGATGCCGAAGAACGCATGGAGAAGGCAATCGGCGTTCTCAAGAACAATCTGGCTGGGATCCGCACCGGCCGTGCGACTCCAGGCCTCGTCGATTCGGTGAAAGTCTCGGTGTACGGGTCGCTGAGCCCCCTGAAGCAACTGGCTTCTGTGGGAGCACCCGAACCACAGCAATTGGTGATTCGCCCCTTTGATCCCAGCACGATCAAGGAAATCGAAAAGGCGATCGTCGCCAGCGACCTGGGACTGGCACCTCAAAATGACGGCCGCATCATCCGACTAAATATCCCGCCCTTGAGCACCGACGTCCGAAAGAAACTGGTCACGCGCATCAAAGAATTGACCGAAGAATCGAAAGTCGCCATTCGCAGCATCCGACGCGATGCAAACAAGGCGATCGAAACAGCCGAAAAGGACAAGGTGGTAGGAGAAGATGCCGCCAACAAGGCAAAAGATGAGGTCCAAGAACTGACCAAGAAATTCGAAGCTTCTGCATCCGATCTGGCCAAAGGGAAAGAATCCGAAGTGATGGAGGCATGATCCATCGATGCATTCATGGCGATTCAGGATTGAGGCGGCCTGTTGCCTGCTAGCCGCCTCGATCGGACTCTGGAAGATCGGTGAGCTTCGGCCGCGATGGATGCAACTGCATGCGGCTCACCAAAAGCTTCTGGAACAAGTCCAACCCCTCCACGTCATCGATCCTACTAGACCGCAAGTGCGGCTACGTAACCGCGAGGGCTTTGATTTCCTATTCGACTGCTATCTTCCCGCCGGCAAAGGGTCGGTGGTGTTGAAAACCTCCGAGGTAGAACAGCATCAGACGTTGCTGGTAGACAAGCCGCAACTGGTGACGATCCGAATTCGACTGGAACCGGGGGATCCAGAGTCTTTCCTCTTCTACGCGGGCCCGCAAAGCTCTTCTCGAACCACCCTGCCCCTTCGCAACCACGCTCAAGTGATGATGGACCAACCGGACGCGGTGCAGGTGGAGTTGCCGGGTTCTGGGGAAGACCTCGTCCTGAAGGATCGACAGAAACCACTCCAATTGCTACGTCTTTCCATCGATCCAGCGTCGATCGACCCCAAAGGATCCACTGCTGGACGAACCGAAATCTTTCGCGCGGTACTGCAATGGGAATGAAGGACGAGCCAATGGTCAATGAGAGAAGTGGCCGAAAGCTGCCTCTCAGTCGACGCTGGCTACAACTGCAACTAATCAGCCTGCTGATGCTGCTGGCGGTTGTTGCCATCTGGGTCCAGTGGCTTTCCATGCGACGTCAAATTCGGTGGCTGGAAAAGGAAGTCCCGCAACTACAGCAACTCTGCGAAACCTTGGTGCCAGTCGACTCCCACCAATGTTACCTGTTCAAGACACCGGGAAGCTTTGAAGACGAAAGCAGTTGGCAAATCCATATTCCCAAAGGACAGAATCGAACGCTAACGATGGGAGGGCAGTGGAAGTATCTCAATCGATTCCCAAAAGATTGCAGCGACGCAGCAACGGTGCGGCTTGGCGAGGGAACGCACCGTATTAGCCTGTCAAGAATGACTTCAACTGCCGAATGCCGGTGGATGGTTCGCCTGAACGGCAACCAAGTCTTCGAGAAAAAAATCTCAATAACGAATGGGGAGCCTGGATGGATCGGGTACGAACCCGAATTGAGCGAACCGATCACGTTGAGCGAGAGAGTCGGGAAACGATTCTTTCATAGGGAAATCAAGGACCCTAATCCGACGGTGACTGCAGTACCATCCCAGATCGCTACCGAAGGATCCGTAGACGCCCAGGGCGTCATCCTACTGCTCTCCGAAGCCCACTAAGCTCAGGCCTGAACTGGCGCTGAGCTAGGAATTGACGCGACGATCAAGAGGCTTCAGCGAGAGCGAAATCATCTGCAGGCAATGGAAGATCATCGCTGGAACCAGCCAAATCTCGAAGCTTGTCGAGAGCTCGCTTTTCCAGTTGGCGGACGCGTTCTTTTGAAACACCAAGAATATCGGCCAGACGTTGTAGCGTCTGAACCTTGCGGTGCCCGCCCAGCGAAAATCTAGCACGAATAATCAGTTGCTCCCGACGGTCCAGAAGACTCAGCAAATTCGAAAGGCGACTGCGAAGCTGCTCCCAGCGAACGTCATCGATTGAGGAGGAGCGATCAGGCGATTCGACATCCAGCCCCGTTTCTTCCAAACTCGCTGCTTGCTTCTGCCTTTCCTTCTGCTTGGTCATCACCATGCGATAGGAGTTTCGCCGCACCACTTGAGTTGCGTAGGTGCTAAATCGAAAACCGCGATCGTAATCAAACTTATCAATCGCTCGCAGAAGTGCCATCGCGCCATCGCTAAGCAGATCGTCGAACGAATTGAACGAGTTCACAAACTTCTTGACGATCGAAATCACCAACCGCATGTTCGCCTTGAGCAATGCATCGCGATGCCAGTCGGCGGCTTTCAGAAGACCTTCGATCCGCATCAAATCGTACTGACTCGACTTCTCCGGATGCAGGCGACTTTGGTACTGCTGCGCCCGAAACCGAAGGTAGTTCATTCGCTGAAAATGAGCCTTCTCTTCCGCGGGGCTCAGCAAACGCGTCTCGCAAAGGCGGGCCAGATGGGGAGGGAGGTTGGCGACCCGCACAGGTTTGCCGACGACCGGTGGGCATCCAGTCCCCAGGAGGATGTCACCCATAAATTTCGACTCGGCCGATGGCTGGGAAAACTCTTCATTTCCGATGAAGTCGATTTCTTGCTGAAGCCGCCTCCGAATCCGATCCTCCAGCGTCCCTTCCTCCTGCTGGACCGCCTGAGAAGTCTGACAGAAGGAGACAAACAACTGCTCCAACGCCTTTTTGCGAAAGGTCATGGTCGGACTCTTGCGACTAGCTACCGTCCCTGCTCGGCTCATCAATTCACCTCGCTATTCAACGACGCTCAAAACGACCACATCGCCCGAAACGTTCAAATCGTCCACACCAGGACTATATCGGACTTTCCGTCCATGAACAACAGATTCTCCATGTTTTGGCAAAAATTCAGAAAATTTCGATTTTTCGCACCAACGTCTTGTTTTCGACTGGACGAATTTCATAAAGTGCTACGAGCGAATGTTTAGGACGGTTTGCACGATTTATGGTGATTGCCTTGGACGAACAGCTAACTACCAAACAGGTCGCCGACGTGCTTCGGGTTAGCGAATCGTCGGTCAAACGATGGTGCGATTCGGGGGTCATTCCGACGGTGAGAACGGTTGGCGGCCACCGACGGATCGCTCGTAGTGCGCTGATGCAGTTCCTGAAAAGCGCTGCCGGAAGGGACGATCGGGCACTGATCAGCGGCGATCAACTTGCCAGGATGGGGGTGGAGCTAGAATCGCTTCAGGAAGAGCAGGATTCGCCGCCTCCCCCCAAGCTCACTGGAAGCCTCGACCAGCAGCGTTTGAGGGAGGCATTCGAAGAAGCGCTCTTACGCGGCGATGAGCCCGGGAGTCGGCGGGCACTGACGCAGTGGTATCAGGCGGAGCGGGCCTTTGCACCGCTGGCTGACGAACTCATCGCCAAGACATTTCATCGCCTTGGTGATCTCTGGGAGTGCAACCAGATCGAAATCTACCAGGAGAGGCGGAGTGCGGAATTATGTGTCCGCTTGGTGCATGAATTGCGTCGCATGGTGGTCGATCCTCCACCAGAGGCACCGCTGGCGATGGGGGCGACGCCCGAATTTGACCCCTACTCGCTACCGAACCAACTCATCGAACTGGTGCTGCGGGAGAGCGGATGGAGGACTCACGCTTTGGGAAGCAACCTTCCCTTCGAAACGCTTGCATCCGCCGTTGCCACTCATCGCCCGCGTTTGTTTTGGCTGAGCGTCTCGCACATCGAGAATATCCCAACCTTCCTCCGCCGGTACCAGGACTTCGCTGAGTCCCTGCCCAAGGAAGTGACCATGGTGGTTGGTGGACGAGCCTTGACGGACGAAGTGCGGCCAAAAATGAAATACGCAGCCCACTGCGACAACCTCAGGCAACTGGCCGATTTCGCTGCCGCGCTGCGCGGTCAACGGCAAACCTGGGGCGATCGAGACAATTAGAACTCTCCCTCGAGCAACGATCAGCACGAAGGGGATTGCCGGTCCGAATGATCGATCGATGACATAGCGATACGAACACTTCCTTTTCTTTTCTCATGAGGGCTGGCAAGTATGCGACGACGTCAATTCGCACAAGGTGTTTTGGGAAGTTTCTTGGTCAGCAAAATGGCAGGAAGCTCCACGGCTGCTGACGGGTTTCAGGAAAAATGGCCTGGTTGGCGGGGCGTGCATCGCGACGGTAAGTCGACGGCTCGCCAGTGGCCCCAGTCGCTTGATGAAGACCACCTGAAACTCTCTTGGGAAGCCCCATTGGATCTTGGATATTCGGGGCCCATCGTCGACGGCCAGAACGTCTATGTCACCGAAACGGTTGGGAAGAAGTCGGAGTCGGTACGAGCTCTGGATCGCGCTTCGGGCGAACAGAAGTGGTCGATTTCCTGGGACGGATCGATGTCGGTCCCCTTCTTTGCGAAATCCAACGGAGACTGGATCCGATCCACCCCGGCCTGCGACGGCCAGCGACTCTATGTTGCGGGGATGCGAGATGTCTTGGTGGCCCTCAATCTGGCCGACGGCAGCGAGGCATGGAAGGTCGATTTCCCGAAGCAGTTTGGGAGTGAACTGCCTGCGTTTGGATTCGTCTGCTCGCCCCTGGTCGACGGGGATTGGCTGTATGTGCAGGCAGGTGGCGGTGTCTGCAAGCTGAAGGCGGCAACAGGCGAACTGGTCTGGAAGAAACTGGATGATGGCGGAGGCATGAATGGTAGCGCCTTCAGCTCTCCTGTGCTCGCCACGCTACATGACCGACTTCAATTGCTGGTGCAGACCCGGACCACTCTAGTGGGAATGGATCCCGAATCAGGCGAAACGCTTTGGAGCAAACCGATTGAAGCATTTCGCGGGATGAACATCCTGACCCCAACGGTCTATCAAAACTCCATTTTCACCAGCAGCTATGGAGGCAAAAGCTGGCGATACGATGTCGGACCAAAGGAAGGTCCCTGGGATGTGGCAATGGCTTGGGAGAACAAGGTCCAAGGCTACATGTCCAGCCCTATCCTGATCGGATCCCATCTCTTTTTGCATCTGCGAAACCAGCGGTTTGTATGCATCGACATGGAAAGCGGAAAGGAGCTGTGGACCACACGTCCATTTGGGAAGTACTGGAGCATGGTCTCCAATGGGGAGCAGATTCTTGCGCTCGACGAACAAGGGAAACTGTTCCTGATCGACGCCGATCCCACAGAGTTTCGGATGGTATCGGAGCGAAAGGTGTCCGAGGAAGAAAGCTGGGCTCACCTTGCCGTCGTCGACAACCAAGTCTTCGTGCGTCACCTAAAAGGCCTGTCGGTCTATCAGTGGACGTGATGCCCGCACCACTCATCTGCAAGTATCTTGGCCGCTACAGACCAACCGATGGGTTTGTGCGGCCTGATGGAATGGATCGAGTTCCCTACTTCTTGCGATCTCTCGCCACTCACACTTCGTGGCTCGCGCAAAGTCGCGAAGACACGCAGCCATTGGTGCCAAGAGGCCCATGCAAAGTTCGCTTGGCTATGCAGTCGAATTTTTCCGTGGGCTTTGACCATTAGTTGCCAGATCGAATTGCGCGGGGAGCAGGTTGTCACACGCTATACGAACCACCTAAGTTCTGTTGTCCCTCGCGCAAGAACAACCAACTTCCACAACCGATCGAAAGGGCCATCACAAGGCACAGACCTCCCTGCCCTGCAGCCAAGTGACAGCCTGTCCCATGGCCGCCTTCGATCACCGTCCACGGAAATTTCCGTTGGACTTCCTTAGGAGGCTTGACGCTCGGTTCCGATCTTGTTGCTTGCCAGTGCGGGAAACCGAATCGAAATGCTGGTCCCTTTTCCCGGAGCGCTTTCGACTCGGATTTTCGCCGAATGTTTTTCGAGGATCTTTTTGCACTCGGCCAGCCCCAGACCAACGCCACCCTTACCGGTGCTGTCTGGCCCCTTTTTGGTGGTGAAAAAGGGATCGAACATCTTCCGCATCTGGGATGGGGTCATACCGCAACCACTGTCGCGTACGGTGCACTGCACCGTGTTCGTCGCAGGATCGGTTTGGAGTGTGACCCGAACTTCCCCCCCGTCGGCGATCGCCTGCCTAGCATTGGTCAGCAGATTGATCAGGACGCGTTGAAGCTGTGAAGCGTCCCCCAGAATCTCCGGCACCGCTTCGATCTGCCTTTCCAAAGCGATGCGAAACTTCTGGAATTCGCGTTCCATCAACAAAAGGGAATCCTCCAGGAGCGGCTTGAGCTTCAGCGGCTCCATTTCCCCAGTACCAGGGCGCGCCAGCCCCAGGACTACGGTGGTGAGGCGAGCGGCTTTTTCGGAGGCCGCTACGATCTTTTGAAACGCTTGGTCGCGGGTGGCAGTATCAGGGTACCGCATCCCCATCCGGGCGTAGTTCAGAATCGTCATCAGAAGATTGTTGAATTCGTGAGTGACGGTGCCTGTCAGCTCTCCAACGCTGGCCAGGCGTTCCAACTCCCTGACCCGCTCCTGCAGCCCCTGTAGCTCCGCCTCCAACGATTCCCGCTCCTGGATTTCCATCCAATGCATCCTGCTAGCATTTCCAGCTTGACCGTTGGGTCATATCGACCCCACCCCGGTTTCTCCATCGACGCACCAAAGACGGATCATTAGGATTTCGTCGCGGACCAGGCATCGGGGCGAGGGATGAGTTCGAATTGGGGACGATGGAGATTCTGCATGGACGAGGCAGTTCGCAGCGGGCCGATCTACACGATCGATTTGCTGGAGGAAGCACTTCAGGTGGCGAGAGCCTGCGGCTATCAGATTCGGATGGAGCCACTTGGGGGCGCGAAGGGTGGGCTCTGCAGACTGGCCGGATGCTGGATCGTCATGCTAGATCCGCGCAGTACTCCCGTGGACCATCTGGAGATTCTGGCCGATTGCCTTCCCTGGGACTCGGCAGATCCTCCCAGCCCTGCCCTGCGGCGCTGGCTGCAGAGGTATCGCGACCGTTCCTCTTCAGGGACGGGAAGCATACAACTGGCGGCGGGCTAACTAGAGATGCCTTCACGCTTACGATTTTACAGCTGCCCACGGGGTGATTTCGGTGGCGATCGCTTCCGCCGAGGACCGGCCCCAGTCCAGCCGGCCGCTCATTGCGAAAGGAACGGCCAGGCACGATCAATAGCGAGGCACCGAGGGATCGATTTCCAGCGACCAAGCGTCGATCCCGCCGGCTAGGCTCTGAGCCTCTGGAAAGCCGTTGCGACGAAGCCACTGAGTCGCTCGCAGGCTTCGCATCCCGTGATGGCAGTGCACCACCACGGGTTGGCTGGCATCCAGTTGCAATCGACCAAACGCGTCCTCCCAGCGGCTCAAAGGCACCAGCAAGGCACCGTCGATTTTGGCGATCGCATACTCATCGTCCTCGCGGCAATCGATTAGGACGAATGGTTGTTTCTTCTCGACCAAAAGATGAAGTTCGGCGGGAGTGATTTCGACTGGTGCTGTCATGGATAGTGGGTCCAGCGGAGTGGAGTATTCCGAGCAATCAAGCGAAGGGCAGGGACATCACGATTCTTCGTCGCTTCGTAGCTTTGCCAGAATCGTGTAGTCTTCCAGCGTCGTCGTATCTCCGGTTTGTTCTTTACCGCTGGCGATATCGCGAAGCAAGCGTCGCATGATCTTTCCGCTTCGTGTCTTTGGAAGAGCGCTGGTGAAGCGAATATCATCGGGTTGAGCGAGCGCACCGATTTCCTTGCGAACGTGCATTTTCAGTTCCTGCCGTAGCGCTTCGGAAGGTTCGCAGCCTCGAAGCGTCACAAAAACCGCGATCGCCTGCCCCTTGATTTCGTCCGGCTTTCCAACTGCCGCTGCTTCGGCCACTCGAGGATGGCTGACCAGGGCGCTTTCCACCTCAATCGTGCTCAACCGGTGACCCGACACATTGATCACATCATCGATGCGCCCCATGATCCAGTAGTAACCATCTTCATCGCGCCGGGCATTGTCCCCCGTGAGGTACATGTGCGGCACAAGGCTCCAGTATTGCTGGCGATATCGTTCCGGGTCTCCCCAGATGCCGCGGAGCATTCCTGGCCATGGTTTTTCGATGCAAAGCATGCCTCCATGTCCTTGGGGGACTTCCTGATGGCTGCTATCGACGATGCGCGGCACGATGCCTGGCAGCGGGCGAGTGCATGACCCTGGTTTGGTCGCAATCGCTCCTGGCAGCGGCGACATCATGATGCCTCCCGTTTCGGTCTGCCACCAAGTATCGACGATGGGGCAGCGAGCTCCACCGATCTTTTCGTGGTACCACATCCAGGCTTCAGGATTGATCCCTTCCCCCACCGATCCCAGCAAGCGAAGGCTGCTTAAATCGTGTTTTTCCACATGATGATCGCCCCACTTCATGAAAGCGCGAATGGCGGTCGGTGCGGTGTAGAGAATGGTGGCGCGATACTTTTCGATAATCGCCCAAAAACGGTCCTCTTCAGGCCAATTGGGCGCACCTTCGTAGAGGATCTGTGTGGCGCCTGCAGAAAGCGGTCCATAGACGATGTAGCTGTGTCCGGTGATCCAGCCACAATCGGCAGTGCACCAATAGATGTCATCATCGCGATGATCAAAGACCCACTGGAAGGTTCGTTTGGTGTAAAGGTTGTATCCAGCGGTCGTGTGCCGAATCCCCTTGGGTTTCCCGGTGGAACCGCTAGTGTAGAGAATGAAGAGTGGGTGTTCGCTGTCTAGGGGTGTTGCGGGACAGTCGTCGGTTGTCGATGCGGTCAGATCATGCCACCAAATGTCACGCCCTTCCTGCATCGAAGTCGGCTCCCCCGTGCGACGCAGGACGATGCACCGCTGAACCGAAGGGCTCTTGGCCAGCGCTTCATCGACCGTCTTCTTTAGCGGAAGCGTCTTACCCCGACGCCAACCGCCATCCGCGGTGACCTGAACCACCGCACCGGCATCTTGGTTGCGGTCGGCGATGGCTTCGGCGGAAAACCCGCCAAAAATTACCGAATGCACCGCGCCGATCCGCGCGCAAGCCAGCATCGCAACCACCAGTTCGGGAACCAGCGGCATGTAGATACTGACCACTTGTCCAGGCTGCACTCCGATTGCCTTCAGTCCGTTAGCAAATCGGCAGACTTCCCGGTGAAGATCGCGGTAGGTCAAAATCCGGGTGTCCCCCGGTTCCCCTTCCCAATAAATCGCGACTCGATCCCCCAAACCCGCCTCCAGATGGCGATCCAGGCAATTGTAGGATGCGTTCGTCTTGCCACCAACGAACCACTCGGCCACCGGTTCATTCCAGCGCAACACCTCCCTGAATGGCTCAAACCAGTGCAGATGCTCCCTTGCCTCTTCCCCCCAAAAAGCCTCGGAATCAACAATCGACCGTTCGTAGAGCGATTGATATGCCTCCATCGAACCGATCCTCGCACGCGATCGAAACGCTTCGCTGGGGGGAAAGAGTCGCGACTCCTGCATTACGGTATGAACTTTGCCGTCGGTGGGGTGGGACATTCCGAAGCATCCGAAAGGAGAGGGGGAGCAAGTACAAAGGCTGGAAGTCCGCCCATGGCGATCCAACAGCCCCTAGGCTGCAGCCAGAATCGGCTCGATTGTCGGCCATGGGGAACGCCAAGTCAATCAAGCGGGGTTGCTGCGTTGATACAATTTTGTGTCACTGCGCTGATCGGTTACGGGCGATCTAGCTGCTGCGGTTTTCCAAACGTCCATCGGCCAGGGACTCGGGATGCAAATCTCGTCTACCCGCGACCGAGAGCCTACGTTGTGATTCGAGTGAAAGGACCCACCTAATGAATCGAAGCCATTGGCGAAAATTGGCCGCTCTTTCCGTTGTCGCCTCCATCTCGACTTGCCACGCCGCCGATCCGGTGATGCTGGGAAAAGAACCGCTAACGGCAGGAATCGCAGGGGAAGGGGCTGTTGATTTGCCGACCATCCGCAGCTGGTTGGCCGAACCCAAAAACCATCTTCCTCTGCAAATCGAACTACCTGAGGGGCTCGCTGCTGGGAAAGATGCGGTGTGGGTACCAGAAGACAACCCGATGACACGCGCGAAGATCGAACTGGGACGACAACTGTACTTCGACCGACGGCTTTCCAAGGGGAATCAAGTCAGCTGTGCGGATTGCCATCACCCTGCCAATGCGTACGGGCGCGGGACGCAATTTGGTGTGGGGATCGAGGGCCAACTCGGTGGACGGAACTCCCCCGTCTCCTTCAACCGAATCCTCAGCAGCATCCAATTCTGGGATGGGCGAGCCGCTTCGCTCGAAGAGCAGGCGAAGGGTCCGATCGCCAATCCGATCGAAATGGGGAATACCCATGAGGCGGTCGTTCAAATGCTGAAAGTCAATCCGGTCTATCGTGAGCAATTTGTGAAGGTCTTCCAGAGGGAACCGAACATCGACGACGTCGCGCGGGCGATCGCCACGTTCGAACGAGCTTTGGTGACGGGCCCTAGTCCCTACGATGCCAACGAACCGCTGCGGCGCTTTGAAGAGGCATTCGCCGAACAACTGGAAGACATGGAGACCTTTGCCGAAGAGCAGCCCGAGCAGGTTGATCGCTACCGCAAACTGCAAATCGTCGCGGCAGCACGCCCCATGTCCGAATCGGCGAAGAGAGGTCGAGAACTCTTCTTTTCCGCGAAGACCAACTGCACAGCCTGCCACGTCGGCGCCAACTTCAGCGACGAAAAGTACCATAACCTAGGCGTCGGGATGGAATCGGACAAACCAGACCTGGGCCGGTATGTGATCACCAAGAACGAAGCCGACAAAGGGGCTTTCAAGACGCCAACCCTCCGCAATATCGCTTTCTCAGGTCCCTACATGCATGACGGTAGCCAGAAGACCCTCATGGAGGTGGTCGAGTGGTACGCCAAGGGCGGTCATCCCAATCCTTATTTGAGCGAGAAGGTGAAAAAGCTAGACCTCACCCAAGAGGACAAGGACGACTTGGTGGCGTTCATGGAGTCGCTGACAGGGGAACTACCCGCTGTGGAAGAGGGCCGTTTGCCTGAGTGAGCCGCAGAGTCGTAGTCAGACTGCATTCGAAGGGTCGCCAAAATCCAAAAGGTTCGGCGACCCTTCTTCGTTACCATGCCAGGAAAAGTCCAAGCCAGCCCGGATGAAAGCACAAGGCGGCAATCGATCCTACGGTTTGCCTCGACACGCACCAAAGGCTATATCTTTTCCCATAAACCCAACCTAGAGGCGAAATCTTCTTCTTTGCCTGAGAGCCACAAGCGACTTGAACTGACCGCTTCGATTTCCACCACAGGAAACGATGGTGGGCAAAGCAGAGGAAGATTGGTCGTGGTTGGGGAAAAGCGAGGCCGAATCATGTTGCTGGCGCGTGCTGGGATTTCTATACTTCCCAAGAGCCGCGCAGGGATGCGGCGATCAGTGATCGCGACGCGTGGCGGGGAGGCAATGGCGGTGGATGAACAGCAGCGTCGGCAGGAAGCAACCGGACTCTTCGGGCCCGATCATCTTGGGGTCAGCGCCCTGGATCTGTTGGAACGGTTACCTGAGGGCGTCGCGATTCTGGAGCGGCCATTGCGGGTGGTTTGGGCCAATCAGCCATTCCATGAACTAGCGGGGCAAGGGCGATCGTTTCTGACCGAAGATTTCTACAGTTTCTTTGGAGACGGTAGAACTTCGGACGGTTGGGAGTGCCCCATCGCAACTGCCTTTTCAACGCGCTCCGATGCCTCAGAAGTTCTCCATGTCTCTGAGAACCGGCACTACCGACTGCACGCATCGCCACTGGAGATCGTTGATGGGACCGAACGCGTCCTGGTGACGCTTCAAGACATCACCAGCCAATACGCTCAGCAACAAAAACTGGAAGCGATTCACCAGGCGGGAAGCAAGCTGACCGATCTGAAGCCGGATGAAATCTTCGCGCTCAGCACCGAACAACGAATCGATCTGCTGAAAGACAACATTCGCTTCTACACACGCGACCTGCTGAATGTGGAAGTGATCGAAATTCGATTGCTCGAACAATCGACCAAGGTTTTAGTACCACTGCTTTCGGTTGGGATTGACCAAGAAGCCGCCGACCGAAGACTGATGGCCAGTCCCCAGGGAAATGGAGTGACAGGCTACGTCGCATCGAGTGGAAAGAGTTACCTGTGCCTGGATACCGAATCAGATCCTCTTTACATCGAAGGATTCAAAGGGGCCCAGAGCTCCCTGACCGTCCCCGTTCTGCTGCATGAGCAGGTGATCGGTACGATCAATGTCGAGAGTCCTGTGAAGCATGCGTTCACCAAGTTGGACATGCAGTTCCTCGAGATTTTCGCTCGTGACGTTGCCGTCGCCCTCAATACACTCGATCTCCTAGTAGCCCAGCGTTCCAATGCAGCTCAACAAAGCTGTGAACAGATCGACCATGCGGTATCGATTCCGATCGACCGCATCCTCCTGGATACCGTCCATGCATTGCAGGAACAGGGAATCCAGGGGGAGGAAATCTTGATGGATCGGCTTCGGAGCATTCTGCGGAATGCCAGAAGCATCAAACGATCGATTCATCAGGTGGGTCAAAATCTGGCGCCGCTGGATACCTGCAATTCCGAGTCGCATCAGCGGTACCGCAGCCTTCTGGAAGGGGCGCGCGTCCTGGTCGTCGACGACGAAGAACAGGTTTGCAGCGAAGCCCATCGACTGCTGGAACGCTTCGGTTGCATCGTCGAGTCGGCTCATTCCGTCGCCGAAGCGATGATGATGGTGCGTAGCTGTACTGCTGGGGAACCGTACGATCTGGTCATTAGCGAAATCCGGCTGCCCGACGAATCCGCCTACCAGCTGATGAATCGCCTAGTGCCGCTCCTGCAGCCGGTCCCGCTGATCATGATGAAAGAATATGGTTACGATGTCGACCATGTCTTCACGCGAGCTCGTGAGAATGGACTTCACCCCAAAGCGATCCTCTTCAAACCATTTCGCCTCGACCAACTGCTCCAAGTTGCCACAACCATCCTGGATCATTGCCAGCGCGTGAAGCGGGGCGACGCGTGACGTGCTGCCCATAGACGTTTCCACATTGATCGTGCGTTGGGTCCTCTTCTTTTGTCTCGCCACCGGTCATTGCGCTCTGATTGTTGCACTCATCAATCGAGTCAACGCGCTGGGATGGGAACGGCAATGGGTGAAGAGGACCGAAACGCTGATCAAGCTGATCGGAATCGCGCTCCCTTGCCTTCTGATTTTCGGAAGCTGGACCCCCTGGACCCAGTGGTTGTCGGGAGAAACAGTCCCATTGCCCTCTTCAGGACTCATCAACACGCATGCCGCAATCTGCCTAACGGCTCTCGCCTGGTGGTTCCCCGATTGGGCTCACGCTCGACTAGGTCTTAGGCGAACGCAAAGCCAACATCGGCCCGAACAATCGCGACGCTGGACACAAGACGACTGGATACAAACTCCATCCGAACTGCACTGGATGTTGAAGCTGCCGGGGAACGAGGCGATGCAGCTGGATGTCAACCAAAAGCGACTGGCGGTGCCCGACTTGCCATTTCGCTGGAATGGCCTGCGGATTGGCCATCTTTCGGACCTTCATTTGACTGGTAAAGTGCCGATCGAATTCTATCTCATGGCCTTTGAAAAGCTTCAGGAACACCAGCCGGATTGCCTTGTTGTTTCGGGCGATTGGATCGATAACCCGCTCACCCTCGATTGGATTCCCAAGATCCTGCAGGGGATCACGGCACCTATGGGTTGTTTCTTCATCCTGGGCAATCACGATCTGGCGATGGGGGAAAGCGAGCGATTGCGCGCTGACCTAAGATCGATCGGATGGACCGACCTGGGAGGCAGCTTTCTGGAAATGAAGCAACCTCAAGGGATGCTGCAATGGCTGGGAGACGAATCACCCTGGTGGCCAGCCCCCAGCCATCTTCCTAACAGCCGCCCTCTCGATGCACTGCGCGTCGGCGTCTGCCATTCGCCAGACTCGTGGAAGTGGGCGAGAAAACAGCAGTGCCAATTGGTGTTGGCTGGCCACACACACGGCGGTCAAATCCGCATTCCCGGCATCGGTCCCGTCATTTCCCCAAGCATGCACGGAAGCCGATTTGCCTCTGGTATCTTTTACCACCAAAACTCCTGCATGCACGTGTCTAGGGGACTCGCTGGAAAAACCCCTTTTCGCTGGCGATGCCCCCCCGAAGCGTCGCTCTTACGCCTGGAGCCGCTTCTGCAAACCGTGCCTGTCATGGAATTGAAAACGTTCGAAGCAACCTCTTCATCCGCAAGCGTCGCAACGGCTTGAAGACGAGACGGGGTGAAGTTTGTCTGCGACGCTGCTGTAGGGTAGGGTAAAGTTTGTCTGCGACTCTGCTGTAGGGGAGGATGAGTCTGGTTGGTGCTCCGCTGTGCGGGAGGGGATAGCTCAGTTTTTCACCCTCCCTCAGGGAGGGTCGCTGAGGAGGCACGACGAAGCGGGGAGGGCTGAATCATCGTACTCGCTTCCGACATGCACTTGCTCAATCGCGTAGCAGCGGCTCTCGCGCTCCTCATCGGAACCCGCCCTGATGACTTCGCTATCCTTCGACCACGAGCGGCCGTGGGTTTGACAACAAAAAGCGTCAACGAACAGGATGCTGCTATGATCGTTTACGATAGCGAGCCATGCTGAGCTCAGCACGAGCACGAATCTCCGACCGAAGAAAAGCCAGAACCATAGGATGCAGCGGAGCGGCGGTGGTGAGCTTTTTTGCGAGATCCAATGTCAACTCCCGCCGATCGCTGATCGCCGATGATCGGTTGAGAACGCATCCCTTATTGAACTTCAGAGAGTGACGGAGTCTCGCGATGTTCTACTGCCTGCACATCCTACTGAACTTCCTGGCCTTCTTCGTTGCCGTGGCAAGCTCGGATTGCGATGCGCAGGAGAAGGTGGAGGAAAGTTCCTGGGCCCCGGAGCGAATCCGGCAGGCGGGACTTCGAGAAGTGAGCTCCACGCATCTGCGGATGATCACCGATCTGCCCCCAGATCCAGAGGTCGATGGATTGCCCGAGATCTTCGATCTCGCGATCCCCCAGTGGTTCGAAGGTTTTCAGATCACCCAAGTTCCTTTGCCCAAAGAGAAGCTCAAGCTGCTCCTTTTTCGAGATCGATCCAAGATGGAGCGGCTGGGCCTGATCGACGCCAGTCTCCCCCCTTTCCCCTATGGATACCAACGAGGGGCGAACATGTATGTGGCGGAGCCTCCCTCTGCCTACTACCGACGGCATCTGGTCCTGCATGAAGGAACTCACTGGTTCATGGAAACTTTTCTCGGTGGCTATGGCCCTCCCTGGATCGCTGAGGGGATGGCAGAGCGGTGGGCGACTCACCGATGGGACAACGGAAAGCTGCAGATGAAGACGATCCCCGGAAGCCGCGATGATTATCCCTACTGGGGCCGCTTTCGCTTCATCCGAGAGCAACTGGCAGCCGGCAAGGCACCCTCTCTGGAATCGATCATGCGATTCTCAGAACGATCGGCGATGGAAGTGGAAATGTATGCATGGAGTTGGTCAGCAGTCTGCTTTTTTGAGTCCCAGCCTGAATTGCAGCAAACGCTGGTCACTGCACTTAGGGAGTATCCAAGGGATGGTCAGGGATTCAATCGACGCATCTTTCAAAGTCTCCGCGACCGCTGGCCATGGGTAAGAATGCAATGGGAAGGGATGCTGGATCGATTCGACTACGGCTTTGATCTCCAACAGGACAGCCCTGCAATTTTGCGCAACCCACCGACGCCACAAACACTTCCAGTCACCCTGAACATCTCCGCCGACGCCGGATGGCAAGCCACCGGTGTTCGCCTGGAGCCGGGGCAGCGAGTGGCGATTCGAGCCGTTGGACGCGTTCAACTGGGAGAAACAACGCGGCCTTGGTGGAGCGAACCTCAGGGAGTCACCTTCCGATATGCCCGCGGCAATCCATTGGGATCGCTGATCGCAACGGTCGCTCCTTTCCATGAAACAGAACCCAAACAGTCGAAAGCGTGGCAACACCAACGGATCGGGAAAGAGTCCGAAGTGGAAGCGACGGAAGCGGGGGAGTTGCTGCTGGAGATCAATGAACTGTCATCCAGCCGCAAAGATAATCAGGGGCAGTACGTCGTTACGATTGAGTCGCTCGATTAACGAGCTGGACGTACCAGCCATATTTTTCTTGCATGAAAGGCCCAAGGCATTCTATGGATAACACGCAGCACGTCGGTTGGATCGGAACAGGTGTGATGGGACGCAGCATGTGCGGTCACTTGATGGCAGCGGGGCACACAACCCTTGTCTACAACCGCAGTCCTGAAAAAGCCTCAGGATTGGTTCAGCAGGGCGCCACAGCATGCCGAACGCTTGCTGAACTGGCATCCAATTCAGATGTCATTTTCTCCATGGTGGGATTTCCGGAAGAAGTGGAATCGGTTTACTTCGGAGAGCATGGGGTGTTGAAGCATGCCCGTCCTGGAAGCCTCCTGATCGATATGGGAACTACCCCACCTTCCCTGGCGATTCGAATCGCTCAAACAGCCTCCTCGCTCGGCCTTCAGACGCTCGACGCACCCGTTTCTGGCGGAGATATCGGTGCCAGAGAAGCTCGATTGTCGATCATGGTAGGGGGTGAGGAAGGTGCTTTTCGGCGCGCCTTGCCTTACTTCGAAAAAATGGGGAAGTCGATCGTCTACCAGGGCCCCACTGGAAGCGGCCAGCACACGAAACTAGTCAATCAGACGCTCATCGCCGCCAACATGGTCGGCCTCTGTGAAGCACTCCTTTATGCCTACCGCGCAGGACTGGAGTTGGATCGTGTCCTTCAGTCTGTCTCCTCGGGTGCAGCAGGAAGTTGGTCGCTGAGCAATCTTGGCCCACGAATACTCAAGGAAGATTTCCAACCTGGATTCTTCGTCGATCATATCGTCAAAGATCTCGGAATCGTCCTTGCCGAGGCAGCTCGCATGCGACTGGCTCTTCCTGGCCTCGCTTTGGCCCACCAGCTGTATGTGGCGTTACAGGCCGCATCCCATGGCCAAAGTGGAACCCAAGCCCTGGTTCACGCACTGGCGAATCTGAACCACCTTCCCTGGCCTCCCCCACCCCAGGGTTCTATCGGCTGATGGAACCTAGATCGATCGCACTCTCCAGCGCTGGCAATGTCGTATCGCTCGCTACGCATCCTGCCCCCCAATTTGGACTTGCAATCGGTGGCTTGTGGCCAGGGAGGGCTCGCCAGCCCACATGCTCAGCCCAAAGGACGCTGGTGGGCTGTTGGTGAAAGATTCTCTGAAACTCCCTGTTGAATCGATCAACTAGCAGATAGCATATTTCTTCGTGGGTCGGTTACGATCTGCATCCGCTGAGCTGACTTTTTACCTCCCTCAGCACGGGGTCCTCTTTTTCTCCGACAACTCGAATTCCTAGACGGAGTCATTGGCCATGCGACGCGACTCATTGGTTCCACGATTTGCTTTAGCAACCGTCATGGCGATCGGCTGGATTCATTCCGGATATGTCTCCGCGCAATCCGGTTCGCTTCCGAGCTTGCTGTCGACTAGTCCGCAAGTCGCCAATGCCATGGCGTACGCGAATATTCCTGCTCTCGATAAACTGCTGAAAGACTCCAACGTGACCACGGAGTTGCCATCGGGAATCACTGAGGCGTGGTTGGTATCGGAGTTCGATCTTCCTACCTTTTCCCCACGATGGGAGCTGGGCCAAGCGGTTTTGGCTTCCGACGCTCAGCCGCAGCAATACGCCAAATCGGTCGGGGGCTATGTGGACAGCATTGAGGGCCGCGACGTGATCTGGTCCCCAAAACAGATGTATCTGATTCCCGAAGAGGGACCCTTGGTCGGCTTCGCGCGACCCGCCGACCGACGACTGGTCGCCGACTGGCTGGAAGCGACTCCTGGAACCTCCGCTAGCAGCTATCTTCTGGAACAGTCCAAGCAGGGTTCCGATTATCTATCGCTGATGCTCTCTTGGGACCTGGAGAATTTGGTCTCACCGGTCGTCCTCCAGCAGAGAATCGGCAATCTACAGTCGATCGCGGGTGCTGACCCCGCGTCGACCGCGAAGCTACTTGCATCGATCCGAGGTTTGACCGTCTTGGTCGGCCGAAGAAGTCTCGATGAGTGCATCGTCAAGGTGTCGTTTGAGAATTCGCCTCAGTCCCTAGTTGCCAAAGGCCCCCAGTTGCTGGCTGAACTGCTGGAACGATTCGGTACCCCGGCACCAGAAGTGGCTCAGTGGAATGCCAAACTAGACGGCAATACCGTCGTCCTGCAGGGCCGTATCACCGATGCATCCCTGGATGGACTTCTAGGAATCTTTAGCCTCAACCAGCAAGCTTCGGAAACCCAACAAAGTCTCAGCAGCAACGCATCCGCTTCCTCGGATCCCATTCCAGCGGCATCGAAGGCCTACTTTGATAAAGTCGTTAAGCAGATTGAGCGAGTGCGTGACTACAACGCTCGCTCCACTGGATATCGAGCTCGCTGGAATGACCAGAGCGCTCGGAAAATCGATGAATTGGGGACACTCAACGTCGATCCCGAACTGGTGGAATACGCGACCAACGTTTCCACAGCGCTTCGCGGAAGCAGCTTGGTCATTCGCCAGACCAATATCCAAGCAGGGGCCAGCAAAGCAGAAGCCAACGCCTACAAAGCTCCTGGACCAACGGCAGGGGTTGGATACGGGTACTACGGCAATTATGGTTACGGTGGATTCGGTGCAGGTTACTACGATCCGAATGCAGCTGGTTACTACGATGCTTCAGGCACCATCAATTCCCAGTCTCGCGCGATCGGCAATCAGAGCTATCAAGCGGCACTCGGCAATATCGATGCAATGACCTTGGAAATCCGTCGCAAGATGACCGACAAGCATAAGCTGCAGTTCTAATCGGCGAACCGAAGACGCGTGGGCAGCTCAGTGGCCCACAAGTCTTCGCAGGTTTCCGATCAATGCTTATCGCCACTTCATTCCTGCATTGGCATTCCCTTTCCAGAGTTTTGCCTGGACAGCTAGCGAACTCCCACCTATCAGGATGATACTGAGAAGAAGGAACACCATGTGTTGCTTTGCCGGCGAAGTTGAATCGGTGTCAAATACAAAAATCTTCGCCCGCATCGCCCCCACTGGGGATCAGTGGTTGATCTATTCAATGGCCTATCGCTCGAAATCGCTCAACGCGATGATCCTTCCACTTCCTGTCGCTAAAGGGTCGGGCGAGAAAGCGGTGGAGTTTCCGATACCGACGCCCTGGAAGAATTTTTTCGTCGACCTGGAAGACGCGTTCCCGCCGTTGAGAACCTGGGCAGACTTACTCCCAAATCGAAAGTCTGACTCCGTCGAGACGATGCTAGACGGTTCGCTTGAAGTCCATGACCTTGGCAACGCCATCGCATCGTACGTTCCTTCACAGAACGATTTCGACCGCATCGATCCCCGGTTCCGTATCGCGCCAGAGATCTGGAAGCAAATTCCACAATACGAAGACTACGGCTTTGCGGTCATTCAGTTGAAATCACTAGCAGCCGAATTGCTTCCTGTCGTGATGCGATTTCCATCGCGGGATCCGAAGAAGATTTTCTTCCCCACCATGCATATCCATGACGGGCAAGTGCATCCGACAGAGCAATTCGACCACTGGCTTTACACTCAAGAACCGCTGTTTGATCAATACTGTGGTCAGTACCTGGGAGGAAGTGCCATCGACCCCACCACCAATTGGATCCGATCGGCTCTGCCCATCGCAAAGATCATCGAGACCAAAAGCTATGGGGAATCCTTAGAGCCACGGCTTTTGGTCCATCGCCAGCGTTTGGTTGGTGAACTTCCCAATGAAGACCATTGGCTGGAAGCGAAAGCTGAGACGTTGGAGCCACTTTGGAATCAGTGGAGAGCACGTCGTCTCCCGTGGGGGATTCTGACCGGTGCAGCAATCGCCGGTTTACTCTGGTTCGTTTACCGACGTGAAGAAGTCCAGCGACAGAAACAACTGCCAGCAGAACAACTGCCGGAGTGATGGTCAGGTGTGAGTCAGAGGGAACCACCCTCGGTAGCACCCACCCTCCGAAGATGTCTGGCACCTTTTCGCTGATTGCCAAGCCCCAGCAGTTCATTCAGGCAACAACTCCAACTCCAGTTCCACCTGACGAGCCCCATTCTTGGACAGCCATTGGGTCAAACGACCAGCGATCGATTCCAGCGACCCATCTTCCTCCGGTTCCTTCGGCATCTGTTCGTCCAGCCAGCTCTTCAAAGCTACTAGATCCTTCCGCGTCATCCGACCGCGCTTCACGTTCAGGACTTCCCAAGTCGACCACCGCTGCAACTCTTGCCAATCGGCCAGCGTCCATCGACATCCATGCCACTGCAGGTGACGAAGATCACGGCAAAGTCTCTTCACCTTCTCTGAAGAGAGGGACAGGGTGTCAAATCCAACGAAAGTCGCCGGGCATGGCCCAGGATCGGCCAGCCTCATGAACTGCTGGATTTCATCCTCCATCTGCTGCCCACGAATGCGCCACGAAACCATTTTCAAATGCTGCGTCTCAATCTCCCATAGATTGTCAGGACTCAAAAGAGTCAAGGGAACCTCCAGCCGCTCCAGCTTTGGGGTGTCTCGCACCAGCGTCGCAAGTCCGCCCTGAGTCATGCTTCGGGGAGCATCCACCGTCAGCTCCAGCAACTCCCTCCGCCCAGGGCTTTGAGACCAGCATCCATCGTCGTTGTTGCAGTCGAACAACTTGAGCTGGGTTAGGTTTCCACTAGCAAAAACCTGGGGCCAAATCGACTCTGGTAGATCCAGATGCTGCAGATCCATCCGCTCACACTTAGAAAAATCGATCGATCCCCATAAGTCGCTCGAATCCCCAGCATTCGTCCGCTCCGCGTTGCCCTCATAGCGGAATTCTATCGGCCGCAAGCCATCCAGCCTTTGGGAAAGTGCTCCCGGTTGCGAGGCACCCTTGAAGATGACTCGCCTCTTCTCTGCCAGCCACCATGAGGGAAGAGGATCGGCAGGACGGTCCGTTAGATCCAAAGTCCAATCGGTGGCAATCGCTAAGCCCGCAGGGTCCAGCTGGCTTTGTCGCAATGAAGGAAGGCAAGTGCCATCTTGCAGTTGGATCCATCCCCACTTGGATGCGGGGAGAGGGACGGAGCTGCTCGGCGGTTCGAATGCCGAGTCCGACATGGCATTCAGTCGACTTCGCACCTTGGAGCGGCTGATGGCTTGCAGCGGGAGAAAGATAAGTCCTACCAGAACTAGCAAGGCCGTCATGAGCCCCCATCGGCGGGCGGCCTTAGGTGCCCAAGTGAGGGAAAGTAGCAGCAGGGGCAACCAAACCGCAAAGATTGCCCATACAAAAACATCCCAATGCCACCGAACTCCCGCTAGACCAAGCCAGCCGAAAGCCAGTACCGTGGATACCAAGACCCCAGCTCCAGCCATCCACCACCACGGACGGATCGAGCGACTTTCTGAATGCAGCGATTCCATCAGACTTTGGTTCAAAGGGAATGAAAGAACTTCGATTGACCCATCGAGTTTACTACGCCTTGCCTACCGTTTGGGTTCGAAGACGGCTTTCCCCGCAACTTCTCCACTGCACTTCTAGCGACGTCCGCAGTCATCCCAACATCCTTTCCCCTCCTTCCCGCCCGCCCCCCCTCGATCCATCGCTCCAGCTAGCCAGATAGGATGAGACCTGAGACCATTGTTGCGCTAGCTGCTAAACCACTAGACTGCAACATCACCAAGAGTGACTGAACCAGTGATTTGGAATATTGTCTCGATAGTTCGGAAAGAGCGGATGATTCGTGAAATGAGGAAGGACAAGCGCCGAGCCGTTGGGGCGAAGGAGAATCGCGGTATGGGCAGTGAGAAGTTTTTCTCCCTATCTAAATGGAAAACAATCCGTCCGGTCCTTCAGCCGATTGCCATCGCTGGTCTGCTGCTGACCCTCCTGGCAGCAAAAGCTACGCTCCAAGCGCAAACGATCGCGCGAGAAGAGGGTGCCTGGGAAGCGTTTCCTGCCACACAGGTTCAATTCCTCGAAGGTAGTCCGTTTCGATCCCAGCTAGAAGTGAACGCGGAAACGTTATTGACGATCGGGGTGGATCGCGCCCTTTACGCATTTCGAGTTCAGGCAGGATTACCAACGCTAGGAGCAAAACCCTTGCGAGGTTGGGCGACACCTGAGCCGTCGGGCGCATTTCCTGGGTTCTTTGAAGGGCATTACCTTTCGGCGATTTCGATGCATGCAGCTACCGACGATCGCTTTCGACCAATGGTCGACCACATGATCCATGGACTCGGAGAATGCCAAAAGGCGATGGGAGGCGAATATCTTTTTGCCTCTCCGGAGGAAGAATTTGCCGTCAATCGTCTGGATGGTGTCGTCTGGTATCGCGTCCACAAACTGCTGGAAGGTCTAATCGCCGCCCATACGCATGCCAAGAATAAAGACGCGCTTCCCATGGCGCTCCAGATGGCCAATTGGATCCAGCGAAGAGTTCAGCTTTATGGTGACGATTTCCAGAAGGTGAAAGAGGTCGAGTACGGCGGCATGACGGAAGCCATGGAGAACTTGGCCAACCTTAGCGGCCGCGCGGAACTCCATGAACTGGCTCTCCAATGGGAGCAACCCGAGAAGATCTTGCGGAAACTGGCCGATGGCGGCGATTACCTGGAACACGCGAACACGCTAGCAGCCAAGATCGTTGGCGCCGCCAGAATCATGCAGGCAGATCCCTCCAGTTCGCTCCACCTCAAAGCGGTCACGCAATTTTGGGAAAACACCTGTGGCGAGGGGAGCAAAACTTACCCCACGGGTGGAACAAGCGTCCACGAAGGGATGCCAGCCAAAGGGAAACTGGCCAATACCCAAAACCGCATGCCGCAGGAAACCTGCGTCTCCTACAACTTGATGAAGATCGCACAAAGCCTTTATCTTGCCACAGGCGATCCGAAATATGTCGACTTTTACGAACGATCCCTGTGGAATGCCATTCTAGGAAGCCAGGATCCCGAAACCGGATGGAAAACCTACTACCAGCCGATCGGCGTCCATTCCGTCAAAGACTTCCGATCGAATGAGACAGGGTGCTTTTGCTGCAACGGTACCGGCCTTGAGAACCCGCCCCGATCCGCCTCGCTGATCTACAGTCACCAAAAGGATCGCCTGAGAATCAATCTCGCGATTGCCTCCCGATTGGATTGGCCCGAGATGCAGACCAGCTTCACTCAGGAAACTAACTTCCCATTTGGAGACACTGGCACGATTACCTTGCAGTCGAAAGCCCCAAAGTCATTCACGATCGAACTGCGAATCCCCAATTGGACAACGAAGGAGGCATCGATATCGGTCAATGGTGAGGCGGTCGAGGTGTTGGGCCGTTTCGTCGTCCTTCACCGCAACTGGCAAGACGGGGATCGCATTCAGTATCACTTCCCACAGACCTTCACAACCGAAACAACACCCAATGACCCGCGACAGTTCTCGATCCTGCGCGGTCCCTTGGTGATGGCTGGAATTGGCACCGATCCAAGACTAGGCCGATGGGTGACTCCCTCCCTCGACTCCCTCTTCGCATCCCTTTCCCCCTCCACCTCCAACCCCAAATCCGACTCCTACGATCTGGAATTCCAAGCGACCGACCATGGGGGACGGACGATCCAAATGAAGCCCTATTTTCTCATCGCAGCCAATCAATTCTTCACTGCAACCTGGGATCTTGTCGAGTCACATCGACCCGAAGAGGGAAAACACAATTTAGCTCTCGGAAAACCCACCCTCTGCTCCACCCCCGAACCGGAAGGCACCAACTTGGAATGCTTCATGCGCTCCTCGAAAGCGGTCGATGGGTTGTTCGGCGGTGACGACGACTGGTATGTCAAATGGTTCCCTAATGGGATGTCCCCTCAGTGGATCATCGTCGATTTGCAACAGCCCGAAGCGATCGGATCGGTGCGATGGATTCCGGCGAAGGAAGATAGCGATGCGAACATTGCCTACCGCTATCGAATCGAATCGTCATTAGATGGCGAAAACTGGAAACTCGTCGCCGATGCTTCGAGTAATGAGAAACCAGAAACTGCCTATCAGCATGCGGCAGATGGTACAGCGCGTTGGATTCGATTGACCACCCTTCCCAACCCAGCCGTCAAAGACCATCAGGCACGACCGAAAATCGCTGAACTCCAAGTCTTGGCACCCTGATGGTGGCTACGAAGAGTTTCGTTACCTGCGGACGTCAGGTAGCCAATGCCGCCAGGCGGTGGAGGGCTTCGCATTTCTTTGTTCTAGCTCATCCACCATCTGGCGATGGTGGCTACGAAGAGTTTCGTCACCTGCGGAAGTCAGGTAGCCAACGCCGCCAGGCGGTGGAAGGCTTCGCATTTCTTCGTTCTAGCTCATCCACCATCTGGCGATGGTGGCTACGAAGAGTTTCGTCACCTACGGACGCTAGGTAGCCAACGCCGCCAGGCGGTGGAGGGCTTCGCAGTTCTTCGTGCAAGCTCATCAACCATCTGGCGATGGTGGCTACGAAGAGTTTCGTCACCTGCGGACGCTAGGTAGCCAACGCCGCCAGGCGGTGGAGGGCGTCGCATTTCTTCGTTCAAGCTCATCCACCATCTGGCGATGGTGGCTACCGCAAGCGGGACGCGGCCGTCGCGAAAAAGACTCCACAGCGATTGTTAACCGAACGAAGTTTCTACTATCTCAACTTTAGATACTTACCTTGGTACTCCGCAGCCCCCTACTAACACTTTCATCGCGCACTGCATTCCTCTTCTCGGAGGACTGAAAAGAAACAACTGATTTTGCCTCAGGTTTCACGCGACAATTCTCTAAAAAGCCTTCACACCGGTCCCGTCCACGTGCTTTGGCACGATCGTTGCTCTTCTCCCTATTGTGCAGCGCGTGGCGCTGGGGAGACACCCTCACTGCAGGTCGATGTTGGGTTCATCGAATCTGACTGCATTGACGTTTCCTGAGCAGTTTTAGGGTAGGTATTTTTGAAAGGACTAGGTTGATGATCAAGGCTTGGAATCGATTGGTTCGGGGCGAAGAAGGGGCAAGCTTGGTGGAGTACACGCTGCTGTTGGTGCTGATTGCTGTGGTCGCGATCGCAGCGGTTTCATCTCTTGGAACCACTGTCAACACGCAGATGAATAACGTCAGCGATAAGATTGACGGCACCTGACCGATCGGTGGATCGCTGGCGAATTGGTCGGTTGCAAGCAGGTTCTTGCCCCAAATCCCTGGTGTTCCACGCTACGTTCTACAGAATGCTCACGAGAAGCCATCCTTCGTCCAGACGGAGGATGGTTTCTTTCATTTTGGAGCTCCAGCGTCCTCACCCCTTGGGATCGAAATCGTCACTTCTCTCAGATATCAATGCGGTTTAAGTACGCTGACCGGAACAGCTCCATACGACTCGCTGCAAGAACTGCTCGTTCGGCTAAAATACAACAATTGATCCCTAGAAAGACGGACCCCAAGTCCTGTCGGATCACCTTGACGGCACCACGGCATCTCTAGATCTCTGGTGCTACGTTCGCTCTCCTCATGGGACGAAAGCTTCATGAAATCCTGCTGGCTCCGCTACTGGCTGATTCTCTTTCTTGGGACAACACTGTGCCTAACCCTGCCCTCGTCCACATCCGCACAGACTCCACCGACAACTCCCGGTTCCCAGGCACTATTTCCCCCCGGTATGGCCGGGATCGCTAGATATCGCATCCCGGGCTTGGTGGTGACGGCCAAGGGAACGGCTCTTGCCTACTGCGAAGCCAGACGCGATGGTAGCGGCGATTGGGGTGAAATCGAGGTTCATCTGCGTCGTTCGATCGATGGGGGTAAGAACTGGCTTCCAGCGATAAAGATTGCTCACCAATCCGACCGAATTGAAGGGAACCCAACGAAAGTCAGCGGTGGCGAAAAGGAGCAAACCGTCAACAATCCAGTGGCGATCGTGGATCGGCAGACTGGCGCGATCGAATTCCTGTACTGCGTCAACTACGCTCGTTGCTTCAAAATGCGCAGCACCGATGAAGGAGCAACGTGGAGCGATCCGGAAGAGATCACCTCGGTATTTGAGCCCTTTCGCAAGAGTTATGACTGGAAGGTGATTGCGACTGGCCCTGGCCATGGAATCCAGCTTCCTAGCGGGCGGCTGCTGGTTCCGATCTGGCTGGCCTACGGCCCGTCAGGAGCCCATCATCCTTCGGCGGCCGCAACCATTTACAGCGACGATCATGGAGTGACGTGGCAGGCGGGAACGATTGCCATGCCTGACGAAGGGGATTACGGAGATCCGAACGAGTCGATTTTGGCACCGACTTCGGATGGCAATGTCCTGATGGTCACTCGCAATGAATCGGTCCCCAACCGGAAACTGATCGCCATCAGCCCAGATGGTGCCACCCAGTGGAGCCGACCTGAGTTCCATAACGCGCTTTGGGAACCTCGCTGCATGGCCAGCCTCTTGAGGCACTCCAGTGGCATACTTCTCTTTTCCAATCCACGCACCCTGGGGCGGGACGCGTCCGGAAAGGAACTGCCGGACAGCCGAGGCAAACGAGAGAACCTGACGATTCAGCTTAGCCATGATGACGGGGCCACTTGGCCTATCCGAAAAACCCTAGAGTCTGGTCCATCAGCCTACTCGGACCTGGCCGAACTTCCCGACGGTTCCCTTCTTTGTCTCTACGAACGAAACGACTCGATCGATTGCGCGCGCTTCACCTTGGACTGGATTCAAACACCATGACCTCGCATGTAGCTTGTTTCGTTTTGGCGTCCCCATGGTTGGCTACCTGGCTATGGCTCGTCACGCTGGCCATAAGCCCCATCCAAGGCAGCCCACCCAACATCCTGCTGATCGTGTCGGAGGATAATGGACCAGAACTGGGTTGCTACGGCGATTCGTCAGCGCGGACCCCCAACCTGGACCAACTCGCCAGCGAAGGCGTGCGATTCGATCGCGCCTTTGTTCCACAGGCCGGATGCAGCCAATCCCGCGCGAGTCTACTCACCGGACTCTACCCACACCAACACGGACAAATCGGCCTTGCGACTTGGGGATTTCGACTCTACCACGAAGACTTTCCAACGCTTCCGGCTCTTCTAAAAAACGCTGGATTTCGAACCGGGATTATCGGCAAACTCCACGTCGAACCAACGACCCCCTTCCCCTTCGACTTCAAGAAAATCTCCTTATCCAACTTTTCGCGAAAGAACTTGGCGGACTACGCAAAGGTAGCTGGGGAGTTTTTTCGCGAAGGCGATACCCCATTCTTTCTCAGCATCAATTTCCCCGACGCTCATGACCCTTGGCTCCGGCAAGTCGACGGGTTACCTGAGTCGCCTCAGGATGGTGAGCAAGTCCGAGCGATGGGCTATATGGGAATCGATCCGCCCGGCATGCGGGAAATGGTTGCGGACTACTACAACTCTCTCGCTCGACTGGACGCATGTATCGGACTACTCTTGCATGAATTGCAAAAGAGCGGCAAGGCGGACAACACCCTTGTGGTCTACATGGGTGACCACGGCGCCGACATGCTGCGAGGCAAACGAACCTGCTTCGATGGCGGCATTCGTGTGCCGTTGCTGGTCCGATGGCCCGGGTACACCACCCAGAGCATTCGAAGCGAATTGGTCTCCACCCTTGATCTCATGCCGACGTTTCTGTCCGCGGCCGGTGTAGCGATCCCTCAAGGGCTGCCCGGTCGGCCGCTACAGCCATTGCTGAAGGCCGCTCCGGTCGAATGGCGCGAGCAGCTTTTCTTTGAGTACCATACGCATGGTGGAGCCAACAATTATTTTCCCCAACGAGGCGTCCGGACCGATCGGTACAAATTGATTGAGAACCTTTTGCCCGGCGAACTGCATCCGGATTTTGATCTGACGATCCGCAAGCTGAATAAAGATGCGAAGGAGCGAGGCATCCTCTGTGGGCTAGACCTCGCAACAGTGATCCAGCAGGCACCCGAACCCATCCGCTCAGCCTACCAGGAAGCTCGACAGCCACCTCGATACCTGCTCTACGACCTTTCCGAGGACCCCTACGAATTTCGGAACCTCGCAGGCGATCCTAGCCATTCAGAAACCCTTCGCTCCCTCCAATCACTGCTAGATCAATGGCGACGCGATAGCCGCGATCCGCTACTGGATCCAGCCAACCTGGAGAAGCTGACGAGAGAGGTCCGAGCTGTCAAAACCAAGGCCAAGGCTCAGGAAGTTACCTGGGGCTACCCCTATTTTTTCCAAGGAAAAGAGGTGCCTGAGAAGCGACTAAGCCCGCCATCGCAAGAGAAGGACGATCAAGAGGATTGAGCAGCACCTCGGGCGTTCGCCCGTTCCATGGATCGGATACTCTTTGGCCACTACCACCAAAAGGGGCGACAGCGAAAAGCACGGACGAACCGTTGCGAAACGGTGCGCACTGTTCGATTGACTTCCCAAGTCGATCGCATGCCGATGATGTCCATTCCATCATCACCAATAAGAATCCCAGATGGACCGCTTGAAGACCTCCCCTTCGAGATTCACTCGGATCCCCACGCCGACTTCAATTCGCTCACTTCCAGTGCTTCCAGCACCGCCTTCCCACCCCGCGCTTCGAGAAAAAGTTTTCGATTTTCGGGATTGGTGTTGTAGGGCATCGGGATGTAACAAAGGCCGTCGCTAGCGAAGACCTCCACCCCTGTACGGTCTGCCAGAATGGTTAGTCGCTGGCGGCCATTGTGAAGCGGCGCTGGTGCTTTATGCCCCGCCACACTCAACTCCTGCGTCCCAAAATCGTACTCGATCATGACGTCGCGCAGGTTGAACACCAGTTCCTTGGCGTCTCCGGGTTGAAAGGTTATCTCGACCTCCAGCAACTCCGCCGAGATCGCTGCCAAAGGATTCGGATCCCCCGGCTGAATGCTCTTCAGATCGAAGGCGTGGGTCTTCTGGCGAAGCTGCTTCAGCTCCCGGACCGGAAGGTAGGTCAGACGCGGGCCGTCGACCGTCTGCCTTAAACCCAACTCCAAGGGCACGCTCATGCTCTGGTTGAATGGCATCCCCTTGGTCTCCGTTTGCCACCAACCAATCAGTATTCGTCGCCCGTCGGGAACATCGCTGAAGGACTGTGCAGCATAGAATCCTTTGCCCCGCTGACCAGTCAAACGCATGGCATCTGGCCAGAATTGGTCGCCGTCGAAATCCCCAATCCCATAATCGCTGTTGGCCGCCATCAGCACCCACTTCTTCAAATCCCCGCGCCCCTCGACGGGCAATTCAAAAAAGTCTGGGCATTCAAAAAGAAATCTAGCCCCCGGTCGGTCTCCTGGGGTGATGCTGGCGAGTTTCCATTCCTTCAGATCGGGGGAGGTAAAGAAATGGACTGTATGCTGCCCTTGCCATTCGACGTATAGGACCATCACCCACTGATTCGATGGTGCATGCCAGAAAACCTTCGGATCCCGATTGCCCCCAGTCACCTGAGGAAGCACGGGGTTGCCTTGGTACTTCGTGAACTTCCTACCATCGGTGCTGTAGGCAATCCCCTGTACCGTCGGATTCCCAGCCGCTGTGTAGATCAACACCAACGGCGGGTTTTCCAAGCTTCCTAATCCGCTGGTGTTCTTCCAATCCACCACGGCACTACCGCTGAACATCGGGCCCATCGCATCGGGAAGAAGCACATCCCCTAGCTCTTTCCAGTGAACGAGATCTTTGCTGACGGCATGGCCCCAGTGCATGTTGCCCCAAGACCAACCATAAGGATTGTGTTGGAAGAATAGATGGTACTCGCCTCGGTAGAAGACACATCCATTGGGGTCGTTATTCCAGCCCCGGCGTGGCGAGAAATGAAATTGCCCACGTAGCGACTCACGATACGTCGCATCGGACTCCAACACTTTGTCGCTCTGTCGAACATTCGCTAGCGCCTGAGAATCCTCATGCAGTCGGTCGACCACCAGAGTGACCTCCTTGCCACGCCAGTCGCTGACATCCATTGGTGCCCACCAGTCCGGCTCACCCTCCGACAACTCGATCTCGTTGCTGACAATTGCCATTCCATCGACCACCAGTGTCACTTTGCTTTTGGGCGCACCGTTACGGATAGGAAGATGAAGGTATCTGGTCGTCGCTTGAAACTTCCGCTCCACATTCGAAACAACACCTTTGGGTCGCTGGTTGGTCTGCACCAGTTGATCGACGTTCAAATGCCCCCAGCTACCCTTGGCGTTATCGCGAATCCGAAGTCTTGCCTTCTTGCCCATCAGGCGGGCGACATCCCACCAGTCGGTAGCTAATCGCTCGCTTCCACCGGGGCTCGAATTGCCACCCGTCGCTCGACGAACCACCTCGCTATCCTGCGTCAGTTCCAGTTCCAGCGTCAACTGCTCGCTTTTTCCTCCTCCAATCAAAAATGCGATATACCGTCGCTCAATCAGGAACTCGGGGCTGGTGAGCACTCCAATAGAGTCATCTCCGCCAAAGAAGGAATTCACCAGTCGCTCGCCCAGATATCCATCGACCATCATCTGCCCAGGCAAAGTCCCTTTGGCCGGCCCTTCTCCGAACGCATCTCCTTCTTTCTCCCAAGACTCATACGAAGGTGACTCAAAATCCGCAATCAGCAGATCGGGCATTTCTTGAAACGCCATGCACTGGCGGAATGGCGCCGACAGCAAGCAGGATGCGAAAGCAAACAACCACCGATACCAGTTCGAACTTGGACTGCTTTGGATCATTTCCCACCCTTCCTCAGATCGATGATTCGCTGGCTCCTCGCCAAAACCAAGTAACGCTCAGCCCAACGGAGTGAATCCCTATTTTCGTTCGACGGCAACCACATCTGATCCCGTGGAATCCCATCCGATCGTTCGTCCTCTGGTAGCACCACCAGTGAAGCGAGCATCCAAGCCTAGCCGCTGGCTCCACCGTCCGGAACTACCCTGCAAGGCAATCTGGAAATCGAATTTCGCGGATAAGGCAATCAAGCGCGGTAGGCACAGATCGTATCTGGAAGCCCTCTCGCAACCGGTTCTTAGAGCAGCGGTGGTCGCGTTCAAAACCTCAGGAACAAAGAAACGTCGTGTGAAAATTGGTCTTCCCGATGTCGCCGGTGTTGCACTATTTCGCCAGCTCCATCACGACGCGAAATCCGATGTCATAATCCCGCTGGGCGGGGTCGTCGCGGAAACGGAAAGCCGAACGGCAAAAACTGCCGGGGTTATGCCAGCCACCACCACGAGCCACTCGGGCGGTACCAGATTCCGGCCCTTTCGGATCGACGACAGTACCCACTGGGTAGTCACCATACCAATCGCTACACCATTCCCACACGTTTCCGTGCATGTCGTGGATCCCCCATGCGTTCGGGAGTTTCTGCCCCACGCGGCTGGTCGATCCCTTGTTGCCCAAAATACGTTCCATGTAGTTGGCTTGGTCCTCTTTCCAGAGGGCGGTGGCATCCAGTGGGCGAAGGCCGCTGTTGTTGGCGAACCAACCATGATCCTCCAACCTCTTCCCCTCACCAACGGCGAAGGCACCTTGCCCTCCGGATCGGCATGCATACTCCCACTCGGCCTCACTGGGTAGCCGATACCGGCGGCCCGCCGCTTGCTCCTCCGGCAATTCGCTCAGCCGTCTGCAGAAATCGACCGCGTCGTCCCAGGAAACATTCTCAACCGGATAGTCTTTCCTCGATCCGTCACCAGCATCTTTGAAATGGCTGGGGTTGGCCCCCATGACTCGCTGATATTGCTCCTGAGTCACTTCGGTTTGTCCGAGATAAAACCGACTGGTCAACTGAACGGAATGCAGCGTCTCGTCCGACTCGGCTTCCTTTTGATCGGCCGAACTTCCCATGGCGAATCGACCGGATGGAATCGCGACTAGCCGCATTCTCAAGTGGTTGACAACCATTGGCTGGTCAGCCAGTTGGCTATCCTGCGCGAACAGGGGAGCACTGCAGGCAAGTGCCAAAACCAACCCTATCATCCCGATTGCCCGCATCGGACTCCCCCTTCCGCTAGGTCTCTCGATCAAAACGATCCCAATAAAACACCGGCCGAGCGTCCGTAGAAGCCGGACGCCCGAAGAGAACTTCCATCACGATAGACCCATCGTCCGCACACTTCCAGCAGATTCCCGATGGCGATAAAGCCACATCTAGGGAATCCCAAGCGCGAACTGGCCGAAGTTGCATCGGGGATTTCGCCATTCAATGTTCCGACCTACCATGGCGACAACTTCGCCTCAGCGGTCCATCAACGCTGGACGCGTGCGGATCCACCTTTGGCCATCGCTTCCACTTCCGAGAGGCGTGCCATCGAAACATCGCCTGGGAACGTGGTCAGCAGCGCACCGTGAGCCCAGCCTAGACGCAATGCTTCGTCAGGACTGCGGCCAGAGAGCATTCCGTAAAACAACCCGGAAGCGAATCCATCGCCACCACCAATCCGGCAGACGACGTCCAGTTTGCAGGTTGGGCTGACATATTGCTTGCCGTCGTACCACAGGACGGCTGCCCAATCATGTCGATTGGTCGAGTGGACTTCGCGGAGCGTCGTTGCGACAGCTTTGACATTTGGGAACTTTCCAGCAACCCTTTCGATCATTTGGAAGAACGACCTAGGATCGAGCGCCGAACTGTGCTCGACGTCCTGCCCCTCAATCCCCAATCCCTTCTGCAGGTCTTCTTCATTACCCACCAGCACATCGACATGCTCGACGATCTTGCGGATCATCTCTTGCCCCTTCGCCTCACTGCCGATCGTCTTCCACAATTTGGCTCGGTAATTCAAATCAAAACTAGTCACCAGTCCTTGGGCCTTGGCGGCTTTCATCCCTTCCAGGATCAACTCGGAAGTGGTAGGCGAAAGAGCGGCAAAAATGCCCCCGGAATGAAACCATCGCACGCCGGTAGAAAATATCTTGGCCCAATCAAAGTCGCCGGGCTTCAGCATCGCACCCGCTTCGTTGGCGCGATTGTAGAAAACCACCGGTGGCCGAACCCCCTGCCCCCGATCGCTGTATACCGTTGCAATGTTGGGACCCCTTACTCCGTCATGCTCGAACCACTTGTAGTAGGGTCGAACCCCCGTTTCCCGAACCCGCGCTTGCACCAGTTCGCCGATTCCATAATCGACCATGGCCGTCGCGACTCCTGTCTTCAGCCCAAAGCAGTCCGACAGGTTGGCCGCTACGTTGTATTCGCCACCTGAGACGTGAATTTCAAACTGCCGAGCCTTGCGGAAGGGGATGATTCCGGGATCCAGTCGGTGCACCAGGGCACCAAGGGAGAGGAAGTCCAGGTCTTTGGAGGCGGGGATTGATAGCTGAGCCATGTTGGGTCCTTCGATAAACAAAAAAAGATCGGTATCGCGATTTGAATATCCTTCCCTCAGGAAGGACTCTGATTCCATTGTCTCTGGAGATTTCGGCAGTTCAGATGGTCGTGCTGGAGAACCCTCCATCCACAACGATGTTCTGCCCTGTCACAAATGAACTGGCTCGGGAACTTGCCAGCCAAATCACCGCACCCGACAGTTCCTCCGGATTTCCGAATCTGGCCATCGGCGTATGAGAGATGATCTGCCTACCTCGCTCCGATAAGGATCCATCGGGTTGGTAAAGCAAACCACGGTTCTGTTCGGCTGGAAAAAAACCAGGGCTGATCGCATTGACGCGAACTCCACGAGTTGCCCATTCCCTCGCCAAAAACTGAGTCAGATTGAGGACGGCGGCTTTGGCCGCTGAGTAAGCAACGACGCGCGAGAGAGGAATCATTCCCGACATGGAAGCGATATTGATGACGCTCCCTTTCCCAGCAGATAGCATCGCCTCGCCGAAGACTTGACAGGGCAGCAACGTCCCACCTACTAGGTTCAAGTCGAAAACTTCACGCCATGCACTGGTCGGCAGTTTGCAAAAATCGGCACCGGGAGGCAGGGTCGCATCGGGACGGTTGCCGCCTGCAGAGTTGACCAACACGGTAGGAATTCCAAAGTGTCGCTGAATGGCCTCAAGAGCTCGCCGCAAAGTGGCTTCTTGCAGCGCGTCGGCTTCAAAGAACGCCGCCTCCCCTCCCGAAGATTCAATCGCCGCCACTCGCTCGACACCCCGCTCCCGATTCCTCCCAAGCACCGCCACACGAGCCCCGGCGCTGCCTAGCGCGTCGGCCATGGCCCCCCCCAATCCGCCGGTGCCCCCGAGCACCACCGCGACCTCCCCACCTAAGTCAAACATCTTGAGTGACCGCCCCCAACGACAATGAAAAACCTCCGGGACTCGCAGATCCACCGCATCGGAGTGGGAACTCCACCCACCAATTGCCCCAGGAGTAAAAACGTATCGTAACCATTCCACGGGAAAGGGTCGAGTTCACTCACCCTCCCCCTCGGCTCGATTCGCCATCAGCGAGTTCGGCAGAGCCACATCGAACGCAGTAGTTTGCAGGCCACCAGGAGCAGGATTCCGATGAGTTTTGTGCCGAGTGGGTTCGCTTCCCGCGTCGACTCGCCTATCCTAGACGTAAGGGATTCCGCAGAAGAAACAATGCACCAATTCCACCATGCTCCATCATCGACAAAGGGAGACCGGAGAGATGTTCCAACGACGCGCGATGCTCTGCACGCTAGCAGCAGCTCCTTGGATTTTGAAGACCAAGTCGCATCGCTTGTTTGCGCAAGATGCCGCCTCACCAACACCAACCCAAGATTTGTACACGCAGTCACAGTGGCAGGAAGTGGTCGATCGAGCCGTGGCCTTTTTGAGAGCTCAAGGTCGGGACGAACAAGGGGCTTATAGCAGCAGCAATGGATTGGGGGTGACTGCACTGGTCGTCGCGGGGCTAGCGAGTGTTGGAGTCCCGTCGGGCGATCCTGCTGCTGCCAAATCGATCGACTATCTGATGCAGTTCCGGCAGGCGGATGGCGGCATCTACCGCACGGAATCCAAGCATACGAATTATGAGACCTGCTTGGCCATGATGGCGCTTGCCCGCTACAACACCGACGGAAAGTACCAGGAAGTGCTGGATGGGGCCGAACGGTATGTCAAGGGATTGCAGTGGGACGAGACCGAGGGGAAGTCCCAGGAAGATATGGAGTTTGGTGGTGCGGGATATGGCAGTAAATCGCGCCCAGATCTCTCCAACACCAGCTTCCTGATCGATGCGCTCAAGAGCGTCGGAAGAGGATCAGACGACGAGGCGATTCAGCGAGCCCTGACGTTTGTGACGCGAACTCAGAACCTGGAATCTTCCGTCAACTCGGCCCCCTTCGCCACGCTGGTCAACGACGGCGGTTTTTACTACACTCCTGCCGCCGGCGGTGAAAGCCAAGCTGGAAAACTACCCAACGGTGGCCTGCGCAGCTACGCGTCAATGACCTACGCGGGGCTCAAAAGCATGATCTTCGCCGGGGTCGCTAAGGATGACCCCCGAGTCCAAGCCGCCGTGAAATTCCTCCAGTCGAACTACTCGTTAACGACCAACCCCGGCATGGGATCCAGTGGCCTCTATTACTACTACCACACCATGGCCAAGGCTTTGGATGCCTTCGGCGAAGAAGTCTTTGTCGCAGACGACGGCGAACACCGTTGGCGATCGGAAATCTTCCACCAACTCAAGCAGGCTCAGAAACCCGACGGTTCATGGGTCAATCCCGATGCGAGATGGCTGGAGGGCGACCCGAATTTGGTCACCGGCTACGTCCTGATGACCATGGCTTACCTCAAACCGAAGACAGCCTGACCATTTCAGCAGCGCCAAGATGGCTGCGATCTGATATCCCTCCTCGGCGGGCGATCCGATCGACTCGAAAAAGTTCCTGGCGACCTGAGCCAGCAGTCGAATCGTCGGCGCTTCATCCTACGATGCCGCAATATGGCTACATGGCCGTTCGGACTGTGCTTTGATGAAGTGGCCACCGTATTGGCCGATTCCCCTGCTAATCATGCGGTATCAAACATGGGGCTAGCGTAGCGAAGAATGCCTCAGCAAGCGACTGAGGCGATGCAACCCAAAAGAGAAAATAGGGGCGTAAGGACTCGAACCTTAAATGACAGAGTCAGAATCTGTAGTGTTGCCAATTACACCACGCCCCTGAAGCGATAGCCGCATCGCGACGATCTTTTACGGTAGAGCAATGGAGCCCAATGGTCAAGGCCTTCTGGTCGGCTGGCCGATGGAGCGCCCCCCGGCCTGTGGCGGCCGCTGACGCTTCTGTTCCGCTGGCGAGAATCGCTGCGAGGAGGCTTGGCGAACCACGTTGCCAGTTGGCCTTGACTTGCGGGTCTGTGGATTCCCGATGGACGGTGTCGATGGAGCCGAAGGAGTCGTAGGTACCTGAGGCGAAACCGATGGCATTGATGTTTGGGATGGGACCGAGGATTCCACTCCCTCGACCACCTGCTCATCGCTCCATGTCTCGTCGATCACCTGCCCGTCCGTTGGGCCACCATCCATCACGCTGGAACCGCCAGCACAATGGGAACAGCCCCCATTGCCCTCGCATCCTTGCGAGCACCCTGTGCAACTCTGGCATCCCGAATCGCCACAGTCACCCCCGCAGCTTCCGGACTGCCCGCCCAGGGCACCATTGGCGTTCCAAGCACCACCATGATATCCCCGCACCGGGGCTCGAAAGACCACGGGGCCAGTCCCGGCCGGAACGTATCGCACACCCAACAGGTCGCCGACACGATGCAATAACGGTTGGGTGTGGAAGTTGGCGTGACCATCGCCGCAGGCAACTCCACAACTAGCTCCACACCCTGCCACCCCGACAGCGGCGGACGCACCACCACAATGCTCGACAACGGGTGGATGATTGTAATACTCATCGACGTATAATTCGCCGCATCCCGTGCTACATGCCCCAGGATAGCTCCATCCCATAGGCCCGCATGGACGCATGCCACAACAGCCGGTGGAGATCAAAACAACCAACAACCAACCGCTGTTCTTCCAAAAACCCATCGTCGCTCCCCCTGTTTCAAACCAGAAAGGCGCACCCACGAAATGACTCCTGGGCCATTCCATCAGCGGTGGTCGCCATCCAGACTATCGATCCGGCAGAACCGCTAAAAACAGAAATTCCAGCACAATCGTCAAAGTCGAGGGAGCTGCCCGATGGCCAAACTGGAAGCTGACCGCCAAGATCTTCTCAAGGAAACGACTGCATACCCGCGTCGTGGATTGCTTGCACTGGAACATCCAGTTGGCTGGGTGCTGCTGGGGGAACGCGAGGAAGGACCGATCAGCATCTACCTGGGCACCGATTCCGTATTTCAGTTCAACCGGTATGGCTATCTCCGACGCGCCTTTTGGCAGGGTTCCAAATGGGCCGCAGCGAATGGTCGACTGGAAGCCCTGGTCCGGATCAAGCCCTCAGTCGCGGGCGACGTTCCGACCCTGGAAGAAAAAGTTCACCGCGTGATCCACCAGCGGCAAACAGCCAACGAGCTGGAAGTGCAAAGCATGCAAAGCCACTGGGAACTGTGGCGTCAAACGCTGGTTCACGCCACAAAGGCCCGCCCCCACTGGGACCGGCTCTACTGGGATTCGCAGCTGATCGACCGATCTTCAGACGGTTGGCAGGTAGCGGCCGATCACTTCAATCGGGTTTTGCAAAGAATGCCTAGCAGACTCTCGATCGCTCAAAGCCCTGCAGTGTTCGCCGACACCGCAGTCATTCCGTGCTGGTCCGATGCGGAAGCCTAAATCCAAAACTCTTCGTAGCCACCAATAGCCAGATGGTGGATGAGCGGATTAGACAAACAGCGCAGCACTTCACTCTCCTGGTAGCCACCAATAGCCAGATGGTGGACGAGCGGATTAGACAACCAGCGCAGCACTCCACTCTCCTGGTAGCCACCATCGCCAGATGGTGGATGAGCGGATCAGACAACCAGCGCAGCACTCCACCGCCGGGCGGCGGTGGCTACGGCAGAAAACGGCGATGCGCTCCTGGTAGCCACCAATAGCCAGATGGTGGATAAGCGAATGAGACTTCCTGCGCAGAACTCCACCGCCGGGCGGCGGTGGCTACGGCAGATGGGCTATGGGAAAGTTCGATTTCCGCTCCTGACAAAGGCTCTGCTAGCATTCCCGCGATTGTCAGGATTGGACGCTGGAATCCGGTTCCACGTCCAGGCCGACGATGGGGGATCCTCGGCCATACTCTTTCAGCACCTGCTCAACTCGCAGGGCCAACACCTCTAGCTCCGCCAGCACTTGATCCTGCAGCCGCTCTAAGTCCGTCAGCGAGGCCAACGTTCCATCGGCTTGATCTTCCACCACGAGGTCATTCATGCTAGCCCCCGGCCATCCGCGCCGCTCAGACTGTTTCTGACAGCTTGCTTCCAACACCCCTCGCTTGGTGATATCGGCCGACGAACTCTGTTGACTGCATTCCCTCCAATCGGTATTCCCTCATTTTCGCCGACTTCCAAAGAGATCCGAAAGGGTTGGAGTCGGCTGGCAGTCACTTGTCCAAGTCCTTGGAACTCGGATCGGAAAGCTCGATTTCATGAAGCCCTTGGCTTGCATGCAACAGCCACCAAAGAAAAGCAACTTCCTCTGCTGCTGCCTTGCTGCGATCGTTTCCATCGGCCTGCCTAGCGTGGCTCTGCCCCAAACCCCACCTGCGCCAGACTCTCCATTTCAGCTTCCTACAACTGTGGCACCCTTCGAAACGGCTCCCCCAACTCCTCCACCTGCCCAAGGACCGTCAGTCGACCAAACATTGTCGGATCAGGCCAAGGCGCAAATGGATCAGGTGGCCCAAGAGATCAAGGAGGTGACGAAGGGGGATCCGACGACAGTTCGAGATGGTAAGGAGAAAGAGAAAGAACGGGAAAGCGATCAGAAATGGACCGTCAAGTTGGGAGGACATGTTCAGACCGATTACGTCCTCTGGGCGAATGCCGACCCCATGATTCCCTCACCCGACAACTACTTTGAGTTTCGACGGTTGCGACTGGTTGCCGATGGCGTAGGTTACGGGAATGCCGACTTCCGCCTTCAAATGACCCTGGAACCAGAGACACCAGGAGAAACTCTACAGATCGCGACATCCCCTGAGGTCAAAGACGCCTACTTCACTCTCAACGACCTACCTTGGTTGGGTCGGCTGAGGATCGGACACTTCTTCGTCCCCTTCGGACTCGAGCAGGTCACCAACGACACGAACAATATCTTTCTGGAGCGATCGATTCCGACTCAGGGGATTTTTACAGCCGATCGCGAGGTAGGGATTGCCATTTACAACCAGAATGAAGATCGCCGGACAACCTGGTCGCACGGAATCTTCCTGGACAGCATCAGCGATTCGCTGAAAGACCGCTTTGACGACAACCAGGGGACACGCCTAAGCTCTCGTTACACTTGGCTACCGATCGCATCCGACAGCTCCACGTCGGGACCGCTACTACATCTGGGAGCCGGCGCTCTGCATACGATCGACCACAATCAATTGGTTCGTTTTCGCGCCAGGCCACAGATTCATGAGGGCCCCCGGTTGATCGACAGCGGGTTGATTTCTGCGACCGACTTCACCACAGGCAATGTAGAACTAGCCGCCATCTGGAGATCTTTCACGTTGCAGTCGGAAGCCTTCCTGACGCGCGTCGACCGAATCAATAACGGCGCGGTGGAATTGCCTGGAGGCTATGTGCATTTAAGCTGGTTTCTGACGGGGGAGAATCGCATCTACGAACGATTCGGGCAGCATGGGGCGCAATTCGGGCGCAATGTTCCCACTTCCCCGCTCCTGGGAAAACGCGGAAAGCGTGGTCCAGGGGCTTGGGAACTCAAGGTACGATGGTCTTACCTGGATCTCGATCGGCTGGACCGTGGCCAATACAACGACATCTCGTCGGGATTCAACTGGTATTGGTCTGACCGAACCCGCATCATGTTCGACTGGATCCATCCCTGGACCACCAAAGAAACGGTGGTGCAGGGTGCAGAGGCAGATATTCTGGGGATGCGATTCGACTTCAATTGGTAGTGTTGTGCTAGCCGTGAGCGACTCAGCAAGCGTCTTCAGCTATCCCCCTCTCACCCGCTTTGTCCGATTTTCCCTTCACAGCCAGTCGCACAGAAATTTTCGAGCTGTCCAAACGGGTAGCTCGTCGAGCGACGCATTCAAGACCGATGAGGCATCAACTGGCTGAGCCCGGATCTTTCGATCGGCCCATTCACTCTCCGTGGCACTGTGGCTCCGTGTAAGCCGACTTGGCAGCGTCAGCCTTTGCGCGTCGCAAAAAACTCTTCCGGCGTCTCGACAAACTCTGGTTCGACATACCGGTCGATCACGCCGGCTTCATGGCCGCGTCGAAGAAGTTGCCGAACCGCCTCCCTACCTCGTTCGCCGAAATCAAGCGTCCAGTCGTTGACGTACATCCCGACAAACTGATCCGCCTTCGATCGCTCCAGGCCGCGTCCCCAGCCGAGTGCATAATCGAGCGCTTCGTTCCGGTGCTCCAGCCCGTGCTTGATACTTCGGTACAGGCAGAGATTGACTTGCCGGATCAGGTCTGGACCCAAATCCTTTCGAATGCCATTGCATCCCAAAGGCAGAGGCAGCCCCGTCTCACGCATCCACCACTTTCCGAGATCTTCCACCAACTCCAAATTCTGCTGGCGATATGTCAGTTGGCCTTCGTGGATGATCAGGCCGGCATCCAAGGCATGCCCTTGATACTCACCCTGAACCAAGGCGTCTAAGATCTCATCGAAGGGCATGACGACTGCTTGGAAGTTGGGCTGCCACATCCGGCAAGCCAAGAAGGCGGTCGTCAGTGTTCCAGGAACCGCGATGGTCTTCCCCTCCAGATCGCCGCGGCTCAATCCATTTCTAGCAACCACCATGGGGCCGTAGTTATCCCCCATGCTGGCTCCACAGGAACAAATCGCATAGCGATCACTGAGGTAGGCATAGGCATGGAGGCTGATCGCCGTCAGTTCCAGTTCGCCGGTGAAGGCGCGCCGATTCAGCGTCTCGATGTCGACCAGTTCATGCTGGAACCGGAGGGAACCGGTAGGAAAAGTTTCCTTGGCCAACCCATAGAACATGAACGCGTCGTCGGCGTCGGGACTGTGACCCACACGAATCAGCGTCTCTTCCATTTGCTCTGCCATGATCTGCTACCCCAATTCCATTGCCACTCGAAAATCTGGTCCGGTTGGCTCAGCCAGCCCCAGAGTCTCGTAGATTCCTGCTTTCGGTAAAAACTTCTTGAGTCGGATTACTGGAAAAACGTAGCCAATGCTACAACTCCTTCATTCCGATTCGCCGATGATCGATTGTAGCGACCAGCCAAGTGGAACTCCCGTCGGCGAATCAGTCCGGGAGCGGCTTTCCTCGTGTTTCGGGAGCCCACCAGATCGCGACCATGCCTACCAGATAAATCAGAGACAATGTCGCACCAGCTCGCGGATAGCTGTTTCCGAAAAACGCCATCAAAGACGGCATCAGCAAGGCACCGACTGCTGCAAAGATCCTTCCAAAATTGAATGCCAAACCCTGACCAGTAGCTCGCACCCGCGTCGGGAACAGCTCCGGTAGATACAAGGGTAACCATCCATAGAAGGACGCTGTGGTGATACCGACCAGAACGGTGACGGCCAGGAAGGCCTTGTCGAACGACTGGAACCCAAGAAACAACCACTGGCAGGTAACGATCGCTGCCGCACACAGACCAAAATAGGTCCAGCGGCGCCCCAAACGATCGCCCAGCAGAGGCGCCAGAAGCGATCCTATGATCGCTCCGGTCGCCGAACAAAGCTGCAGCATCGCTTTGCGACGTGGGTCTTTGTCTCCCACGATCTGATCGGCCCACAACGGGATCCACTGAACGATCCCCCAAGTCACGATCAGGGCGATGCTGGCAAACAGAATCGCCAGAAGCGTCGTCTTTCGCGATCCCGGCTGAAAAATCTCTCGTAGCGGAGATGCCTTGACCGCCAGCTTCTTCGCCTCCTCCCACCGATGCGACTCTGGGACGAATAGCCGGATTGCAAAGGTCAACAGCGCCGGCACAGCCCCCACCAGCATCACCCAACGCCACGAGTCGTCGCGGATGGGGGACCAGAGTGCCAATAGTGCGATGAGCACATAGCCGACATTGGCGGCGGCTCCGATCAGCCCAGCCAAAAGCGGTCGCTTCCCTTCCGGCCAGCATTCCATCACCAACGCCACCCCCAGCGCCCATTCACCCCCCATCCCCAAAGCCGCCAGGAAACGGAGTCCAGCCAACTGTGTCGGTGAGGCAGCGAAATAGCACAGTCCGGTAAAGACCGAATAGAAGAGAATGCTCCAAGTCATCGCGCGGACGCGCCCGACCCGATCGCCCAACCAGCCGAATACCAAGCCCCCCAGTGCAGCACCCACCAGGAAGCTGGCCGTCACCACACCCATCCAATGATTGACGAACGACTGCAGAGCGGGAGTGCCGGAGGCCATGCCTGCCGTCGCCCCCATTTCTCGTAGACCGGGGCCAGCCACCAAGGGGAAAATCCCCATCTCCATCCCATCGAACATCCATCCCAAAAGAGCGGCCGTGAGCGTCATGGCAGCTCCTCGACCCTGATTTGCTGCGGGACGGTCGACGTTCATGAGCGATTTCCTTTGGAGTGCCGCATGCCAGACCGTCGTTCAATTTCCAAAATTTTCTCGACACGCGCCGCATGCCTGGGCTGCGGGCTGTAACGGGCGCCCAAAAACGCCTTGATGCACTCAAGGGCAAGCTCCGGCCCAATCACCCTAGCTCCCAAACAGAGGACGTTCATGTCGTCATGCTCCACCCCCTGCCTAGCGGAATAGGGGTCGTGGCAAAGCGAAGCGCGGATGCCGGGGAATTTATTGGCAGTGACACTCACCCCAACCCCACTGCCGCAAACCAGAATGCCACGATCCACTTCGCCGGCCAGCAACTTCCCCACCACCGACTCGGCAACGTCCGGATAGTCGCAAGGGTCAGGGGTATGCGTCCCGCAATCGATCGACTCCACCTTCAGCTGCTCCAGCAACTGGGCGACCTGATCCTTCATCGAGAACCCGGCGTGATCCCCCCCTAACGCGACACGAAGCGGTTTGTTTCGTCCATCGGCCACTTCAGGCCCTCCCAATCGTTTTCGATCCGTTTTCATGGCATCGGCGGGTCGCCCTTCCTCGGCTGAGCACTCCCAGCAAGCCAACGCAAAGTGAGGCAGCACCAGAACTGGGCAACCACCTAACAACTCCGCCAATACCTTCCCAATCCTTGACCATCTTGCCAAATTGCCGGCGCTACTGGGAACCCCGAGCGATTCCTTGCCCAATTTCCACCATTTCTCCGAAATTGGCTGGCCACCTAACCGGGTGGCGCCGAATTCAGCGTTGCCGATTTTCCATGCGGCTGATAAGCTTCGGTGTTGGAGATGAGTCGGTCATCAGGATAGGGCAAAGGGCTCGAATCCGCCACTCGCCTTCATTTTCTCAAGACAAAATCCCGAAAGGGTCGCGACCCGCCCCCCTTACAAACCTCCTGACCCCCATCTCCCCTCGGGCGGAAGCCTGACGGGTAGGCAAGGTTCCTCAGGACCCCTCAAGGACGGACGGCAGGCGCGGGGAAGATTTCATGGTCAACCGCAACCTGATCCGGCAACTGGAAGACGAAGAACTCAACAAACTGGTCGATACCTGGTTCCCCGAGGAACAGGGCGAAGAGATGCTCCTTTCGTCGATCGAGGATGCCGATCGACAATTTGATGTCAACCAGATCGTCGAAGGCAAAATCGTAGAAATCAACGACGAATTCGTCGTGGTCGACGTCGGCTTCAAGAGCGAAGGATCGGTCCATCGCAACGAATGGGGTGAGGACGAACCACCACCAGAAGTCGGACAGACGGTCAAGGTCCTCATCGAAGAAGTCGAAGATCAACACGGCCCCGCCGATGACAGCTATGGAATGATTAGCCTCAGCAAGCGCAAAGCTGAGAAGATCATCCAATGGGAAGATATGATGCGATCGGTCCAGGAAGGACAGGTCGTCAAAGGTACCGTCACCCGGAAGATCAAGGGAGGCCTTCTGGTCGATATCGGCGTCAACGTCTTCCTCCCTGCAAGCCAGGTCGACATTCGCCGTCCGAACGACATCGGCGACTTCATCGGCCGAGTGGTCGAATGCGAAGTGCTGAAGATCGACGAGTCGCGTCGCAATATCGTCGTCAGCCGAAGGTCGCTGATTGAGAAGCAGCGAGAGAGCGATCGCGAGCGACTGATGGGGGAACTGGACGTCGGCCAAATCCGCAAGGGTGTCGTCAAGAATATCGCCGACTTCGGCGCGTTCGTCGACCTCGGTGGCATCGACGGTCTGCTCCATATCACCGACATGAGCTGGGAGCGGATTGGTCATCCATCGGAAATGGTTTCGATCGATCAAGAGATCGAAGTCAAAGTGCTGTCGATCGATCGCGAAAAGCAGAAAATCGCTTTGGGCCTCAAGCAAAAGCAAAAGAATCCTTGGGAAAACATCGCCGACAAGTACCCCGTGGGGGCTGTGGTTCGAGGCGAGGTGGTCAATGTGATGAGCTACGGGGCGTTTGTGAAGTTGGAGCCAGGGATCGAAGGCCTGGTTCACATCAGCGAAATGTCCTGGACTCGCCGCGTCAACCATCCAAGCGAACTGGTGCAGATCGGCGACCAGATCGACGTCAAGATTCTGGCTGTCGACCCTCAAGGTCAGCAGCTATCGCTTGGCATCAAGCAGACCCAGGCCAACCCCTGGGATACGGTTGTCGACAAGTACCCAGAAGGAAGCTTGGTTTCCGGCAAAGTGCGCAACCTGACCAACTACGGTGCCTTCGTCGAACTGGAAGAAGGGATCGACGGTCTACTGCACGTTTCTGACATGTCGTGGACTCGGAAAGTCAGCCACCCAAGCGAAGTTCTGGAGAAGGGGCAAGAGGTCAAGTGCCGAGTGCTGAGCGTCGATCAGAATCGTCGCCGCATCGCTCTGGGGCTCAAGCAGCTCGATGACGATCCATGGAACACCACGATTCCTGCGAAGTACCAGCCAGGTCAGATCGTTCATGGCAAGGTCACCAAGATCACCAACTTCGGTGTTTTTGTGGGCCTGGAAGATGGTCTGGAAGGACTGCTGCACATTTCGGAGTTGGCCGAGCAAAAGGTGGAGAATCCCGAAGACGTGGTCAAGGTTGGCGAAGATATCGAAGTGAAGGTTCTCCGCGTCGACACCGACGAAAGGAAGATCGGACTCTCGAGAAAGCGCGTCGACTGGGCCGAAGATCGGGAAGCTGCCGAAGCGGCCAAGGAGCAAGCCCAGCAAAAGCCTCAGCAAGAGCTGAAGGGTGGCCTGGGTAGCGACGGTCCGCTGATCGGTTGATCGCTTGGATTCTAAACCAGTCAATCATTCCAAACGCCTGGCTCACTGCCGGGCGTTTTTTTATCGCTCATTCCACCGCTTTTCGTAGCAGAAGAGACAGGGCATCGACCGTTTGCCATCCCAATGGTCGCGGTGATGCTGGAAAGCTCATTGCCCAAGGCACGCGACGCGAAATCGATTGAAGCAATCGACTTCGGCGCCGGTTCCAAACCTCCATGGGAGTTGGAAATGATTCCCAGGGCCTCGCCCTGGACTATCTCCTCATCGTCCCTTCGGCACTTGATATCCGATCGAAGCTCGGTATACGGTGTAGGGTACAGCGACCACCACACCCTGGCACTTGCTCACCAACGAAAGAGACCATCATGAGAACCAGCCGACGATCGTTCCTGGGGATGGGTGCTGCCGCTGTTACCCTGCCCCACGTTCGGCTGGACGGTGGCCGGCCCGTTGCCGATTGGACCCCACGCTGGCTGCTGGCTTCCAGCCTTTATGGGACGCTTCCACTGGAGACCGTTCTCGCTCAGGCAGCGACGTGCGGCGCCCAGGCGATCGATATCTGGCCAAAAATCCACGCCGATCATCGAGAGCAGTGGGATGCGATGGGGGACGAAGCCTTCTCCAAGATGCTCGCCAGATTCAACGTCTCGCTGAGCTGCATCACCCAGTTCCCTCCAGGTCCCTTCGGCCAGGATTCCGAATGCCATGTTGCCAAGCAGCACCACTGCCCTCTGATCGTCACCGGAAGCCCAGCCCAAAAAGGACTGGAGGGCCAAGCGCTGAAACAAGCCGTCACGGAGTTCGTCGATCAACTCAAGCCCCATCTGCAAGTGGCGAACGAATGCGGGGTGACTATCGCGATCGAAAATCACGCCCAGCAACTAGTCTCCACCTGGGATGCCATCCGATGGCTTCGCGATGCGGCGCCGACCGACAACGTCGGAATCGCTATGGCTCCCTACCACCTCCCTCAGGATCCAGCTACCCTCGCCTCCTGGATCCAGGAACTCGGGCCTTTCCTAAAACTGTTCTATGCATGGCAGCATGGCCGAGGGGCGATGCAGGCACTGCCCAAGGAGCAGCAATTGGAGCAGCTCCCCAGCCGCGGTCCGCTCGATTTCCGACCCATCATGCAGGCGCTGGCAGCAATGCAGTTCCCAGGCTGGATCGAAATTTTCATGCATCCATTCCCACGAGGCATCCCGATTCTGGAGTCGGCCGAACTGGTGACCGAAGAATGGATGAAACAGAAGAAGTTTCTCACCGAGCTGATCGCCTGATTGCTGGCGCGAACTTCCGGAGCTTGGAGGTAGGCGGCAAGCCTTATGGCAAGCCGCTGATGTCACAACTTCTGGCGCCCAGATAGCGCATCGGCGAGAATCTCTTTGTTGGTGTATTCCAGCACGCTACCTGAGGTGACGCCACGCGCCAGACGCGAAATCTCCAGCGGAAACTCCCGTAGGGCATTGGAAAGAAAGAGCGCCGTTCCATCCCCTTCGACGTTGGGATTGGTCGCCATGATGATCTCTTGGAAATTCCCTTTCCGCACCCGATCCACTAGCGGATCGATCGTCAGCTGCGCTGGCCCGATCCCCTCCAGCGGAGCGATTCTGCCCAAGAGCACGTGGTACATTCCTTTGTACGCCCCGGACTGTTCGAGGGCCATCAGATCCCGTGGCTGTTCGACAATACACAACTTCGTCACGTCCCGTTTCGGATCGCGGCAAAGTCCACAGATGGAAGTTTCTGAAAGATTGAAGCAAACCTCGCAGTACCGAAGACTCTCGCGGACCTGACGAATCGCCTCGGCCAGCGCCAAAGCCTCCTGCGAGGGGACTCGAAGGAGATGATATGCCAGCCGCTCTGCCGTCTTCCGGCCAATACCCGGTAGTTTGCCAAGTTGGTCGATCAATTGCGCCAGCGTTCCACCAATCTCGCTCATCCAACCGTTCCCTTCTTCAATTCCTCCATCCAGGTATCCATGCCCGGCACCTCCATCCCTCCCGTTAGATCTTTCACCGTGTCCATGTGTAAGGATCTCGCCTGATCGATCGCTGCATTGATGGCCTGAGCCACTGCCAGCGCTACGGCTTCACGATCCTCCAGAACCACCTGATCGTGAAACTGGATCGACTCCACCTGCCCCACACCATTCATCACCACGGCGACACGACGGCAGGGGCTGGCTTGATCGATTCGAGTTCTCTTCAATCGCTGCGCGTGCTCCTTGACGCGATCCTGCAGCGATCCAAGGTTTTTCATCATCTGGGCTAACTGTGTCAGATTTTTGAACATTCGCTATCCTTCGGTTTCGTACCCTTTTGTCTTCCAACTTGGGATCAGTGGACGGCGGGAGTTGACAATGAACTCGCAAAAAAGTTCACCACAACCGCTCCGTTGTATCCCATGGTTCCGGCGATTCTTCAGGCAAAGATTCGCGCTCCTACTCGTGCTCAGCCCAACGGTGCTCGTTATCGTAATCGATCTCCGCATCATCCTGTTAGTTGACGCTTTTTGTTGTCAGACGTCGAGTCGTTCGTGGTCGAAGGATTGCGCAGTCATAAGTCCTGGTGCCGATTAGGAGCGGGAGCACCGTCCGCCGGGGCGGACTGAGCAAGTGCACGACGGCTGGAAGACAGAAAATGATGTAGCCCTCCCCGCTTCGTCGTTCCTCCTCAGCGACCCTCCCTGAGGGAGGGTAAAAAGAACCGCCCTCGCCTTCCCCTACAGCAGAGTCGCAGACAAACTTCACCCTCCCCTGGGGAGGGTCGCGAGGAACGAGCGGGGAGGGTCGTTTCCGCATCGCAAGCCATCTCCATACTGAGCACGTGCACGACGGCTGGAAGACAGAGCAACTTGAGTTCAGTGCGTTGTCTTGGCCGGTGGAGGAGGCGGCTCCGGTACCTGCGGCGTCTTGGCAGCCGGTTCGATCCGTACAATCTCTCCTCGAAACTGCTCTAGCACCCGTCGCACCAACGGATGTTCCTGAACCCGCCGCTCGGTCTCCAAACGAGACGCCGAAGGATCAGGGATCACTGATTCCGCGACCTTTGGCGTGGTCTCCTCCGAGTGGATCAACTCCAAGTCGACCGGCTCCTTCAGATGGTCTTCGAATATCTGACGCAACGCCGCTCGATTATCCGGCTGGCTGCAATGCTCCACCGCCAACGCTGCTTCCTTGGGAAAGATCAAACGCAGCGTCCTCTCCCCCAACCGCTCCAGCCGCAAGGCTGCCCTGGCAAAATCAGCCACAAAAGCACCGGTTCCCTTCGCGACTTCCTGAAGAATTTCCCGGAGATCCAATGGCCCTTGCGTTCTTGGGACCTTGGGTACCGCGGCGGCCGTGGGCGCCGGCGCTGATTCCGACTCTGTCTCCCTCAAGCTTTCCGCTGCCGATTCGGTCCGCTCCTCCACTCCCTTTCGCCCCGACACCTCGGATCGATGGCCATCGGAAAGGATTGGGGTCGCATCGGAATCGATTGCCGGTTGATAGGGCCGATGCGAGGAAGGATCGAACGCCACAGATGGCCGCTCAACGACCGCTTCCTGCGTCTCCCTTAGGGGAGCTGGGCTCTTTTTTTTTTCGGCAGTGGAGCGTTCTTCGCTGTTTCCTTCCGGCAATCTCCCCGCCGCGTTCACCCATTCGACGACGCGCTGCAAATCCTGAAGATGGCAGATCTGTAGGAGTGCCACCTCCAAAATCGTGCGTCCCTGGACGCTTGATCGCATCTTGACCAGCGCCTCATCTAGAATCTGAATCGCCGAAAGGAGAGTGACAGAGCCCCAGGACTGCGCTAGTTGTTTTACTTCGGCATACGAGCCTGGGTGAGCCGTTCGGAAAAGCGATGCGGGCGCACCAACTCCTGCGGCCACAACATCGCGAAGATATCCCAGCATCTGCTCGCCCAACTGGCCCGCATCGACACCTTGAGAAATCGCTCGCTCCACCCCCTCCAGCACCTCCCCTCCGGCTCGCCTTGCGAGTCCCTCGGCGAGGGCCTGCAGCAACGAATCATCGGCAGTCCCTAGAAGATCGTGGACTTGCTGGGCATCGATCCGGCCCTGGGAGAAACTAAGAATCTGCTCCAGCAACGACTGGCTATCCCGCATCGACCCGTTGGCTTTCCTAGCGATCAGCGCAAGCGCTTCATCGTCCGCTTCTACCTTCTCCTCTCGGCAGATAAATTTCAGACGATCCAGAATCGCGTCGGTCTTTACTGGAGCGAAATCGAACCGCTGGCAACGCGATAAAACGGTGATTGGTATCTTTTCAGGATCGGTCGTGCAGAAAAAAAACTTGACGTGCGCCGGCGGCTCCTCCAGCGTCTTCAGTAGCGCATTGAAGGCCTGGGTGGTGAGCATATGGACTTCGTCGATGATGTAGATCTTGTAACGCGATCGACTAGGCCGAACGTTCACATTGGCGCGAAGCTGCCGAATCTCGTCGATCCCGCGATTGCTGGCTCCATCAATCTCGATCACATCGATGTCTTCACCCGAATCGATCGCCTCCGCGGTGTCGGTATCCTGAGGCGGCGAAAGACTAGGGCCATCAGGCGCATTGAGCGCTTTGGCGAAGATTCGGGCGGTGGAGGTTTTTCCGACTCCACGCGCACCAGTAAACAGATACGCATGCCCCACCCTCCCTGACTCAATGGCGTTTCCAAGCGCCCTGGCGACCGTCTCCTGCCCCACCAGCTCATCGAACGACTTCGGCCGGTAACGACGTGCCACCACGGTGTATCGCGCGTTGGGCCCTCCCACCTCCTGTTCGCTCATGCTGCTCCTCTATCCCTCCATCGACCGAGGTGCCTTCGCTGACATGGTGTCTCCAGAGCCATCCAGTCCAGAAGCCCACACCCTCCTCGGTCCAGCTATTGTATCGGTCGCATTGCAATATCGCACAGGAGCCAACTCAATTTAGGGCAAATACTGTGCCGAACAACATCGATTTCCCGAAACTTCCTTGCAGTCCGATGGTGAAGCTGGTACAAGAACGGGCGTGTTGCGACGACCGCTACCAATGCCACTTGAGGAGAGCCGATCGAAGAGGGAGGGTCAAAAGCCAATCCAAGCGCAAGTGCAGAAAATTCAGTTTTTAGCAGGAATGAGATAGGCCGATGGAAGGAAAAATGCGACTGTCGTTCGGGATGGAAGCCCGCCAGCAGCAGGTCCAAAAACTGGCTCCGCGCATGATCCAGTCGATGGAAATCCTCCAGTTGCCAATCCAAGCCCTGCAAGAGCGGGTTGAACAGGAAATCATCGAGAACCCGATTTTGGAGCTGGCAGAGGGGGACGAGCAACTCCCGGACGCGCTGGCGGAACCAGAGCCACAGACGGCAGCCGATGGGGACCAGGAATTGGTGGTCCGCGACGACCAGTCCAATGTCGACGACTTCGAACGACTGGCGAACATGGATTCGGAAATGCCCGACCAGTTCGACGATTTTCGCCCCTCAGCGTCACGCATCCAGCAAATCAGTGATCAACAACACGACCTGATGGCCAATGCTGTCAGTCGACAGGAGTCGTTGAACGATCATCTCCTGCATCAGTTATCCGAAATGGAATTGGACTCGGACATCGAGTCGTTTGCCGAGCGGATCATTAGCACGCTGAGCGCGGCCGACGGGGGTTACTTTCGAGGCACGCTGGAGGACCTAATCCCCCGCGACTCGGAGATCCCTCTCAAAATCGCTGAAGAAGCCCTTCGCGTGGTCCAGTCACTCGATCCACCCGGCATCGCCGCTCGCGACCTCAAGGAATGCCTGCTGCAACAGATACCCGACGACCATGATCTGGCGATTCCGATGAGGCGACTGATCACCGATCATTTAGAGGATTTAGCGGAAAACCGTCTGCCGGCGATCCAAAAAAGGACAGGCTATTCGCTGGAGACCATCCAGCAGGTTCGATCGGCTATCCATTTGCTGAATCCAAAGCCAGGTGCCGAATTCCTGGAAGACTTCGCGCCGACTGTAACTCCCGATGTCTACGTCGATCTGGATGAACACGGAAATTACGTCGCGAGACTGGAGGAAACGGGCACACCCCCACTGAGGATCAGCAATTACTATCGCAGTCGCCTGAAGGATCCGACATCGACTCCTGAAGAACTAGAGTACATCAAACGAAAGATTCATGGAGCCCAGTGGTTGATCGACGCGATTCAGCAACGGCGAAACACCATCCTGCGAGTCACCCAGGCGATCGTCGACCATCAGCGACGGTTTCTAGAAGAAGGACCGGAGGCGATCGAACCATTGAAGATGCAGCAGATCGCTGATGCGGTCCATGTCCATGTGACGACAGTTAGCCGAGCTGTCGATGACAAGTGGGTCCAGACGCCTCGCGGCATCTATCCGCTCAAGCGATTCTTCGTCGGGGGCACGCGCACGGACGATGGAGAGGATGTGGCGTGGGATGCCATCCGAATCAAGCTTCAGGAAATCATCGATAAAGAAGACAAGAAGAATCCGCTAAGCGACGATGAGATCATGGCTTCCCTGCAGCGGGATGGACTCAACGTCGCTCGACGCACCATCACCAAGTACCGCAAGAAGATGGGAATCCCAAGCAGCCGCCAGCGGCGAGACTGGACGAAGCGCACAGCGACCAAGGATCCCGACTGATTCTTCCGATTTGCATCCACTTCCACTGGCCAAGATCCACGTCAAGTCGCAGAGGTTAGGATGTGGTCCATCAATCCAATTCCGTTGGTTTGCCATGTTCCATTGTCAGCCTGTCGTTGCATCGATCCAATCCCTCTTCGCGACCCTTGACCGCCGAGACAGATGCCCTGTCGGAACGCGGAATTGGAACCAGTTACGGTCCGCGCTCAAGGGAAAAGATAGGGGAAAGATTCGCAATCATCGTCTGCGACTTGCCAGTTCTGCTACGATGCCCAACCGCAGGCTTTTTTTATGCCTAGGGTCGATTTCGTCGGTGCCTCCCTTTTTTGAGGGCCCGCCACATTGATCTCTCTTGATCCCCACTTGCTCGATCCAGCAAGGCACGTAAACCGATGACGCAACTTCCGATTACCCTTCTTGTCGCCGCCTCGTTGAACAACGTCATCGGTCGCGATCAGCAATTGCCCTGGCGAATCTCCTCCGATCTCAAAAGGTTTCGCCGTGACTCGATGGGCCACGGATTGATCATGGGCCGTAACACGTTCGAATCGATTGGCCGAGTTCTTCCAGGAAGGACTTCGATCGTTCTTTCACGCAGCCCAAAATTGCAGATCCCCGACGTGAAAGTAGTCCAAAGCCTTCAAGAAGCGACCGCTTGCCTAGAACCTCACCAGATCCCATTTGTCATCGGTGGCAGCCAGATCTTTTCTCTTGCCTTCCCTCACGCTCAAAGGCTTTGGATCACTCGCATTCTTGCGACGGTTTCGGGGGACTGCTATCTCCCTGCCTGGAATCCGGACGAATGGACGAAGGTCTACGAGGAATCGCACGTTGCATCCGAGCTGGATGAGTTTCCGACTCGCTATGAGCGATGGGAGCGGATCGCCGGTGAGTCATCGCGTTAGCTCAGGATCGAAAATGCGGGAGCGAAGAAATGATCCATCATGGCCCCTTCCATCACAGGCCCCATACGGTGTCTCCCTCCCCGCTTCGTCGTTCCTCCTCAGCGACCCTCCCTGAGGGAAGGTAAAAGAACCAACCTCAACCTCCACAAAGCAGAGCTCCCAAGAGATCTCACCCTCCACAAAGCAGAGTCGCAAAGTGATCTCACCCTCCCCTTGGGAGGGTCGCGAGGAACGAGCGGGGAGGGCCTTATCTCTCAGTTCCATCCATCAGGGACCATGCTGTCACAACGGACGATTAC